>ERZ1370068.264-contig-10238_pt1 | contig 44926 bp, 39 predicted proteins | sample MGYA00561227_ERZ1370068 | MGnify/ENA primary metagenome ERZ1370068 (study PRJEB38410, sample SAMEA6850437) | metagenome | study: Metagenomic assessment of the ecological functions of the soil: analysis of the soil microbiota associated with the...
TTACGTATTGCTACGCCGGTCTGCTCGTACTGAAGATGTCCTGGGTGCAGGATCTCGTCGTCGTCGATCCCGTAGACCTCGGTGATGTTGACGATCTTGCGCGAGCCGTCCTTGAGCCGCGCGGTGTGGACGATCAGGTCGACCGCCGACGCGATCTGCTCGCGGATCGCCCGCAGCGGCAGCTCGTAGCCGGTCATCAGGACCATCGTCTCGAGCCGTCGGAGCATGTCCGCGGGCGTGTTGGCGTGGCCGGTCGAGAGCGAGCCGTCCTGGCCGGTCGTCATCGCCTGGAGCATGTCGAGCGCCTCGCCCGGCACGACACTCGCCGACGATGATCCGGTCGGGCCGCATGTGCAGCGCGTTGCGCAGCAGGTCGCGGATCGTGATCTCGCCCTCGCCCTCGAGGTTCGGCGGGCGCGCCTCGAGCGTGACGACGTGCGTCCTGGCGGAGCTGGAGCTCGGCGGCGTCCTCGATCGTGACGATGCGCTCGTCCTCGGGGATGAACGACGACAGGACGTTGAGGGTCGTGGTCTTGCCGGAGCCCGTGCCGCCCGAGACGAACATGTTGAGCCGCGCCTCGACGCAGGCCCGCAGGAAGTCGAACATCTCGGCCGTCGCCGTGCCGAAGCTGATGAGGTCGTCGACGGTGAACGGCTTGGCCGAGAACTTCCGGACCGTGATGACCGGGCCGACGAGCGACAGCGGCTCGATGACCGCGTTGACGCGCGAGCCGTCGGGCAGGCGGGCGTCGACGCGCGGGCTCGACTCGTCGATGCGCCGGCCCAGCGGGGTGATGATCCGGTCGATGATCCGGCAGGACGTGCTCGTCGTTCAGGAAGTACGCTGTCGACGCGCTCGATCTTGCCGGCCCGCTCGATGTAGATGTGGTTCGGGCCGTTGACCATGATCTCGGTGATCGTTTCAGTCGTGCAGGAGCGGGTCGAGCGGCCCGAGGCCGCCGACCTCGCCGATCATCATCAGCTTCTTGGCCAGGTGCTCGCGCCCGTCGTGGGTCACGGCGAAACCGTGGACCGTCGAGCACCGGTCGACGATGGTGGCGCATCGGACCTTGAGCGGAGCTGCTCCGGTTCCGTCGACATCGAGCAGTGAAGTCGAACGCGATCATGACTTCGGCCTGGAGGCGCAGCCTGATCTGGCGCAGCAGGACCTCACGGGCGGACATCGCGGCCGCCGACGGGACGAAGACGGGCATCGGCGGCGGACGGAACGATCTCGACGATGCTCACTATCGAGCGCGCTGGCGCGCTGTTGTGCCTGCTCGACCCTCTTGAGCAGCGACATGAGATCTTCGACCTCCTCGGATCTGATGCGCGTGACGCGTGACAGCCCCGGAACCCATTCCCGCCGCGAGAGTACCAATGCCGAGCCCGGCATAGACCTTATAGACTACTGATCTGTTGCGTCAAGGCAACCGAACTGTCGGCCGCAGCCGCTAGACTGGCGCCTCAATGGCCCGGCGGCCACCGCCGGCGTGGAAAGGGACGTCCGAGCGCCCGTGACCACCTCCGCCTCCGCCCGCGCGTCGGACCCGCTGGTCGCGTGGCCTTCGATGACGCCGCCGTCGAGCGGGACCGGATCGGGGGCAAGGCCGCCTCGCTCACCCGGCTTGGCCGCGTCTCGGCTTCCGGATCCCGCCAGGGCTTCTGCCTGACGACCGATAGCGTCTCGCGATGCCGGCGGCCGGCGTGGCGCTGGCAGCGTCGACGTCCGCTCGGAACCCCGCGGCGTGCTCCTGATCCGGCGACCCGCGGGTCGCTCGCCGTGGCGATGGTCGCCGGTCCCCTGTCGCTCAGCGGTGGCCGCCGACGCGGCTGCGCCGGTCCGCTCGAGCGGCTCGTGGGCGACTGATGTCCGGCGTGGATGCGCGTGGCCGACCCTCCTCGCCGTCCGACCTGTCGAGCGTCGCCGAGGACGGATGCCGCGGCCAGCTTCGCGGGCCTGCACGACACCGAGCTGGGACCTCGACGGCGGACGAGGTCGCCGCTGCTGTCCTCCGCTGCTGGGCCTCGCTCTGGAGCGACCGCGCCGTCGGCTATCGGAACGCGGCGCGGCCTGGCCACTCGACGGGGACGCGATGGCGGTGGTGGTCCAGGCGCTGGTCCCGGCGCCGGCCGCGCGCGCATCGTCTTCACCCGCCACCCGGTCAGCGGCCGGACGACCGGCTGCTCGTCAACGCGGCGCCCGGCCTCGGCGAGGCGATGGTGTCGCGGCATCGATCACGCCCGACACGATCGTCGTCGACAAGGCGGATCGCGCGGTCGATCGAGTTCACGCCCGGCGACCAACCGGCGGCTCGTGCGTTGGCGACGCAGGCCGCCGAGCCCTCGTCGCGACTCTCTGCCGTGCGAGCGTCGAGCGGTGCGTTCGGCGCGGCGGTCGACATCGAGGCCGCGCTACGCCGCCGACGGCTGGTACCTCCTCCCAGGCCCGCCCGATCACCACGCCGCTGAGGAGCCGCATGACGTCACGTCCGACACGACGACCGACGCCTTGCCCGATGCCTGGCAGGAGCGGGGACGCCGAGCTCACGTGGGAGTGGGACGACATGCACATGCCGACGGCGGTGACGGCGCTGGCCGGGTGACTACACCGAGGTCATCGATGCGGGATTGCGCGTACGGCGCACCGAGCGGCTGGGCGTCCCGGTACGAGGTGCGGACCCGGGTCTGGAACGGCTACGCGTACTTCGGCGTGGCGGACTGACAGTCCCCAAGGAATCAGAGCAGGCCGCCATGTGGGAACGCCGCACCGCAGGCTCGCCCGTGCGGCGATCCACGACGAGCCGCCGCGTACTGGCACGAGCGCGCGCCGTCACCGAGCTCTCCGCCGATCTACGCCTGGGTCAGCCGCTCGCCCGGTCGAGACGGCCGGCCGGAGCGTCGCCGACGGACCGTGGACGAGGTCCGTGGCAGCGGATCGTCGCGAGCCTGGGCGATCCACTTCTACGCGATCCGCGGGCCGTACCAGGTCGCTGGACGACCTGGCCGACCTGTACGAGTCGATCGTGCCCGACGCTACGCGCCCGGCCGAGGCGCTCGGCGCTGATCGGCGGCGACCGATGTCACGAGCTCCACGCGGTCGAGCGCGGCCTGGAGCAGCTGGCGGACCTCGTCCACGGACGCCGCGGACGATGGTCGAGCTGTCGTGGCGCGACCCGCACGACGTGTCGTCGAGCGGCTGGCTGTCCCGAGCGCGGAGCCGTTCGTCGACGCCCCTGCAGGCCTTCCTCGCCGAGCACGGCCACCTCGGCCAGAACGTGCGACGACCTCGAGCTTCCCGCTCGTGGGTGGAGGAGCCCGAGCCTCCTGCTGACCGGAGCTCGACAAGCGGATCGCGCACTCCGGTGCCGGTCGACGCCGAGAACGCGGCGTCGGCGCCTGGCCGGACGAGGCCGACGCTGCTCGCCGGGCCGGTGCGCCGACGCGCTCGGCGGACGGACCCGAACGCCTCGCGCGTTTCGAGGCCGCTGCTCGCGGCACGCGCGGCAGTCGGCCACCTGACCGAGACGCACAACTACTGGATCGACCGCCGGGCGCAGGTCGGTCCTGCGCGCGTTCGTCATGCGCGTCGGCGGCCGGCTGGCCGAGGCCGGAGTCATCGCCGGCCCGCCGACATCTGTTCCTCCACCGCGGCGAGGTCCCCCGCACGTCCTGTGCCGGGGCGACGGTCGCGCGCACGCTGGTCGAGGGCTCGCCGGACCATTGCCGCATCCGTTCACGCACGTGCAGCCGCTCGTCGACAAGACGTCGGGAGCCAGCCGGCCTCCGCGACCGCGGACCGGTTCGATAGGTGACAGATCGCATCGACCGTAGCCGACGAGATGCGCGGCACGGGCGCTTCGGCTGGGATCGTCCGCGGGGCCGGCGCGACTGACGCTGACCCAGGAGGACTTTGGGCCGGTTCAGCCGCGGCGACATCATCGTCTGCCCCTCGTCGAACCCGTCGTGGGTCCCGCTGTTCGCCATCGCCGGCGGGCTCATCACGAACACCGGCGGCGTGCTGTCGCACGCCGCCGTCGTCGCACGCGAGTTCGCACTGCCCGCTGTCGTCGGCACCGGCGACGCGACGACACGGATCGCCGACGGGCGCCTCGTCGAGATCGACGGAACGACCGGGATCGTGCGCCTCCTGTGAGCGGTCCGCGCGCGGCGCGCGGCCTGCTCAGCCCGGCGATGCTCGGGGTCGCCAGCGGCGCGGTGCTCGTGCCCCTCAACTCGACGATGCTCGCGGTCGCCCTGCCGAGCATCATGGACCAGTTCGGCGTCGACGCGGTCACGGTCTCGTCGCTGGTCACGCTCTATCTCGGCGCGGTGACCATCACCCTGCTCGCCAGCGGCAGCCTCGGCGATCGGTACGGCCAGCGCCCGGTCTTCCTCGTCGGCGTGTCGGCGTTCGCGGTCTCGTCGCTGATCGCGGTGGCGGCGCCGTCGTTCGAGGTGCTGGCCGCCTCGCGCGTCCTGCAGGCGATCAGCGGCGCGCTCGTCTCGACCACCTCGGTCGCTCTCGTCCGGGCGATGTCCCCGGCCGACTGGCGCGGGGCGGCCTTCGGGCTGTTCGACATGCTCGTCTCGACGAGCGCGGCCATCGGGCCGTTCATCGGCGGCCTGCTGGTGCGGCGCGTTCGGCTGGCGGTCGCTGCTCGTGCTGGCGGCTGTGCGGTCGCGCTGTTCGCGGCGCTGATGGTCGGCGCCGTGGTCGTCCCGCCGGGCGACCGGCGCGGCGACGGCGCCGCGGCCGGTGCCCCGCCCGGACCGCGACGGGCATCGACGTCGCGCGGGCCTCGTCCTGCTCGCCAGGCGACTGCTCGGCTGCAGCGCTCGTCGCGATGCGCGATCGGCGGTAGCGGCGACGGCGAGCGGCGTCGGCGTCGGTCTGGTGGCGGCGATCGCGGTCGTGCCTGCTGGTGGTCGCCTGTTCGTCCTGGTTCCGAGCTCGGCGAGCGGAGCACGGCCGGCGGTCGATCCCGCGGCTGTTCGCCCAGCCGCCCGTTCGCGGCGGCGGTGCTCGGCGTGCTCGGCGCGACGGTCGTCGCTGCGCGCGGCGTTCATCCTGGTGCCCGCCTCGCGTCGAGGCGTCTGCTGCTCGGCAGGTCGGCGGGAACGGCCGGGCTGGTGCTGCTCGGGATACTCCGGCGGTGGGCGCCGTCGCGGCGCCGTTCGGCGGCACCGCCTGTCCGACCGGCGCGGCCGGCGGGTTGCCCGGTCGCGTGGCGGGGTCCGTCTGTTCCTGACCGTCCCTGGCCTCGTTCGCCCTGTGGCTTGTTCGCGGCCGAGATGACACCGCGGCGGTCGTCGGCGATCCTGCTCGGGGCTGTCGGTCCCGGTCTCGGTCTGAGCGGTTCACTCGCCAGGCGGCGGCCATGGACGCGATCCCCGCCGATCGGGTCGGGATGGCGGCTGGCAATGCGTACCCACACCGGTCGCTACCTGGGCGGGGTCCTCGAAGCGACTTCGCCGGGGCGGTGCTTGGGGCGACGGTCACGGCGCGGGCGCGACGCTTAAGCCCGGCCTTTGCGATCGTCGGCATGGCTGCCGTGGTCGTCGTCGTTCGGCTCTCTGACTGGCCGCTCAGGCGGGTGGCCGCCGAGCGTAGTGGATTGCGGGCCAGGAGATCTTGGCGGTCAGGTCGGTCGTGCCGAAACTGGCCTCGATGTTCTGGAGCACGAGCCGCCAATTTCCCGGCGCGATGGCGAGGACCTCGTCCGTGTTCGTCGACGGACCCTGGTTCGAGAAAGCGTCACGTTGCCCGACCCACTGACTCGTCGAACAGGTCGACCCCGTGCAGGAACGGGATGGCCGCCCCAGTCCGCGACGAGGCGAGCCGTCCCCGGCCGCATCGGGCGCGTGAACCGTGCCCGATCCCGTTCGTGTCGGCGAGTGGTGCCATCGAACCGCGCGTGCTCGATCGTGACCGTGGGCGCGACCGCTCGGGAACGGCGACGGTCAGGTCGACCGTCGGGGCGTCGTAGGCCGGTGCCACAGGAGCGTGACCTTCCAGGTCGCGTGCGGCCTGGCTGGTCTTGCCGGTGAACGTGCCGGACCGCCAGTCCTTGCAGCCAGGAGATCCTTCTTTCCGACCACAGGAAGCACATGCGGGTCGTGCCCCGGGGCGAGCTCGAGGCGAGCTTGGCCAGGCGACGGTGCCCGCGCCGTCGCTGCGGGAAGGTGATGGCGCGCTGCGTCGCCGCCCGGGTCCTGGTTGGTCGGCGTCGAGCTTGAGCCCCACGAAGGTCAGCGCGGCGAGCGCCGCGGACGCCGGGTGTGAAGTTACCGACGGCGCCGATCCCTCTGCACTCGGGCTGGCCTCCGTCGTCGGCGTGGCGGTCGGCTTCCGGGTCGTGCTCTGGTCGGCGGCGCGCTCTCGGTCGGGGTCAGGTCGCACCTGCGGAGGGGGAGGCGAGGGCGACCGGCGGCGCGCTCGGGGAGGCCGCCGCCTGGGCTTCGTTGCGGTGGCCGACGACGATGAGGAGCGTCACCGCGATGACGAGGACGAGAAGGCCGCTGAGGCCGGCCACCACGCTGCGCAGCGTCCGGTCGTTCACGGGGTGCGATCAAGCATGCGTGGGGGTCATCCTACCCGACGCTCCGCCGCGGGGCCGAAAACGGCCCGCGCGAGCGGCCAAGCCGTGTCGGTGGACAGCTGACGAATAGAGCCCGGCGGCGGTGATCCGCCAGGATGCCCTGACCGTGGGTCGCGCGCAGATGTAGCCAAAGGGGCCAGACCGACCTCGACGTCCATGACGACGGTGGCCGGGAAGCTCGTGCCGAGCTTCGCCAGGTGGTGCTGGCCCCTGGTCAGATAGACGACGCGCCGGAGCGTCCGTGCCCACCACGAAGCGCGCCGCTCGCCAGCACCTTGATGCTGTTGGTCGGGACGTCCGGGAAGTTGTTGCTGATGTCGGTCCAGGCCGAGCCGCCATCGGCCGACGTGAAGATGTGACTCGACGCCGGCGCCCGGACCTTCGGTGAAGCGCCTGGCCGGAAGCCGTTCACCGCGAGCGTAGAGGTTGCCGGTGGCCACCCGACGGTCATCGCCACCGATGCGTACCGGGTCGGGACGCCCGTGAGCGCCGACTCGGTCCACGTCCAGCTGGTGCCGTTGTACTTGCCGACGGCGACACCGCGGGTGAAGCCGGCAAGTTGTTGCAGGGGCCGCACCAGGCGGCGATGGCCCAGCTGTCGCCTGAGTAGCGCCACCGCCGTCGCGACCCGTGCCTGCATTGGCGAAGGTGTAGACCTTCGCCACTCGGAGCCGGAGCGGATCGCGAAGCCCTTGCTTCTGGAACCAGATGGCCGTCGCCGCCGGCGAGCCAGTTGTTGATGTTGCTGGTCATCGGCCGCGAACGGCGCGATGAACCGGGCATTGATGTCCGGCGGCGCGACATCGAAGGTCGTCGACTGGCTGACAGGTCGAGGATCGCGTTCGGGTTCGTCGCCGGATCGGGTGGGCGCAGGTCTGGGTGACCGTCGAGCGAGAGGACCACGTACTCCTGCAGGATGTTGCAGCCGTTGTTCGGGTCGACGAGGACGTCGCCGTGCCGTCGCCGCCGAAGTTCGAGCCCATCTTGGTGCGCGCCGATCCGGTAGATCGAGCCGCCGTTGTCCTGCAGGCCGCCGCTGACGAGCGCGCCGGTCGCCCGGCGGGCGTCCGCGGGTACGCTGCGTTCGGCGTGCCCGATGTCGACCGCGTAGTACTGGAGCGCGTCGCATGGTGCCGTCGTTGAGGCTCATCCAATCGGTCGCGTTGCCGTTCGCTGTTGACGCCTGCCGTTGAGCGGCCGGCGGTAGATGCCGCCGTCGTTGCCGACGAAGAGGTACGCCTTGCCGTCGACCGTGCCGACCGCCGCCGAGTGCTGGTCAGGGTGGGTGGTCTGCGGGCAGCGGTTCGGCGGTCCCATTGGGCGGGTAGACGGAGTCGGGCGCCCAGCACGCGAAGTAGAAGTTCCAGTACGGCCCGACGCGTGGTCCAGCTCGGAGCCGCCGTTCGTCGGTCTCGTAGACCTCCTCGAGGCCGGCGATAGACGTGGTTGGGGTCGGCTCGGGTCGACGACGAGGAACTGGTTGTACCAGCTCTGGATGCCGGGCCGTAGCCCTCGCCGCCGATGCTCTGCTTGAGCGCGGAGCCGGAGTTGGCGAGCTTCGTGCTGCGTCGGCGATCTTGCGTGCACGGCCCGGCGACCGTGCCGCTGGTCGAGACGTAGATGCCGTCGAGGTAGCTGTTGACCGTGCCGACCGCCTTGTTCAGCAGCGACGGCGCTCGGTTCATGACGTACAGCTTGCTGCCGTCGCCCGAGTACCGAACGACACGTTGCCGATGTCCTTGGGGCTGATGGCGCCGGTCGGGTTGATCTTCACCCAGGTGGTGCCGCCGTCGGTCGACCTCGTAGAAGCTGCTGTAGGTGTCGCCACTGCGCCAGCCGATGGCGGCGATCAGGTGGGTTCGCATCCTTCGGGTCGATCCCGAGCTGTCGTTGACGATGCCCTTAGATACGCCGCGTTCGCGTCACCGGCGTGCTGGCGCCGCCCGGCAGGAACGTCGGGTTCGAGCGAACGCGGCGAAGTGCCACGGGGTCGCCATGTTGCCGGTGCGCTCGTGCCAGCAGACGCCTCGCAGGGCGGCGATCCACGCCTTGGTCGGCGGTGAACCGGACGGCGTTGATCGTGGTGCCGCTCGAGCCTCCGCGCCGCCGACCCGGTTGGCCGGCGTCAGGGTCCCGGTGGTCGGTGGTCGGCCAGGGCGGTAGACGCCGCTGCCGACGTAGCTCTGTTCCGCCCTGTGTTTGCCTCGCCGGTCGCGTACCAGAGGGCGCCGTCCTTTGTCGAGTCTCGAGGGCGCCTGAGGACAGGCTGGCGCGAGGCCATCGGCGATGGGCGTCCACGCCCCGCCGCCGGTCGACGATCGCCAGATCGCCACCGTCGGCGCCGGCCGCGTAGATGCGCCCGGCTGCGTCGGCCGCCAGACCGGTGATCCGCCTCCGGTCACGGTGACCGGACCCGCCGCTCGAGTTGGTGCAGAAGGTCGCGTGATAGGCGGGATCGTCCGCGTCGTACGGGGACGCGGGGTCATCGTCCGGACCATGCCCCGCGCCGGCGTGGCCAGCTAACCGGTCAACTGCGCGAATGCCGCGCCATAGGCACCGGGCGCGACGATGCCGCCTGGGGCGGTGCGCGCCTGGGCTGAACTGCGTCCGGACGCTGTCTTCGCCTCGAAGGCTCCGCCGCCGGCGCCGCCTCCAGGCCCGACCCTGCGTGTCTCGAGGAACTCCGCGCCGCACCTCGGTCATGCCCCGCTTCGGCGTCGGGCATCCTCGTCACGCTGTACCGGCGTCCTTCGGCCATCGCGCTGAGGTGGTGTTCCGTCGCCGCCCGCGTGGAGCGGCCCGCCGTAGCGGCTGTTGAGGTTCCAGACCACGAGGGTCGAGGCGATCAAGCTGGCCACGACGGCGACCACCATCATCGCCCAGCGACCACTGGACAATCCGTACCATGCCGCCCTCCTGGTGTGCACGGTCCGCCCTGGACCGAATCCAGGCGTCAGACTGGGGAGTCTAGTCCCATGGCGGTGCGGTGCGACGCCGTCGCGGGTCCGCGGACAGAACCATGTGGTGACCTCGGACGCAACTGCCCCTCGGTGGTTCGCCGGATCCTCCGGCGCAGACCGGCGCGCCAGTGGTCCTCGGCGGGCGTCACGCGGAGACCGATCCGCCCCGTCAGACACACGACGCCGGGCGATCACTGGCAGGCTGATCGATCGCCCGGCGTCACCATGCCCGGCAGCGTCCGGGTAGACTCGGCGCGGACATCCGGCCGCCGCCGCGACCGCGACCGACAGAGGAGTCTCGTCCTGCAAGCCCGCGCTCAAGCCAACCGAGATCCGGCCCGACACCCGGCCCGCGGATCGTCGCCGACTCGCCGCGGCCGGCCTCTCGGCCGTGATCCCGGGGCTCGGCCAGCTCTTCAACCGACGGCCCTGCCACGGCGGCACTCTTCCTCATCCCCTCCCTGATCGTCATCGTGGTCGCGCTCCTCGCTCGTCCAGACTCCAGTCGCCGGCCCGACTGGCCGCGCTGGGTCGTCGCCGCCGCAGGTCCTCGGCACGCTCCTGGCTCCTGAACTGGCTGGTGCTGGCGTGGCGGCTGCATGGCCGTCGGCCAGGCGTTCCTCGACACCGGCCGGACCGGCCCGACCGGGCGCCTCGGCATCATCGGCATCGCGGTCATCGCGCTGGCCGTGCTGCCCGCATCGTCGTCGTCTGGCGCTACGGGCACGCTCGTGGGCGACACGTTCGACAGATCTTCGGCGGCCGAGTGCTCAGCGCGGTGACGGGCCCGGGTCGATCGCCACGGCCCCGCGAACGGCGAGCGGATCAACGTCCTGCTGGTCGGCGTCGACAACGCGGCCGAACCGCACCGCCGTCGCTGACCGACACGATGATCGTCGCGCTCGCTCGACCCGGTCGGGCATGACCGTCTCGATGGTGTCGCTGCCGCGCGACCTCGTCGAACGTCCCGCTCGGCAACGGCGACGTCTACGGGCCCAAGCTGAACTCGCTGATGTCGTTCGCCGAGCGCATCCCGACGGAGCTTCCCGAAGGGTGGCGTCCGGACGCTCGAGGACGCGGTCGGCGCCCTGCTCGGCATCCCGATCATCACGTACTACGCGCAGATCGACTTCCAGCGGCTTCATCGCGATGGTCGACGCCGTCGGCGGGCGTCGACATCGACGTCAAGCGCGATGATCCGGGCCCAGCACTACGACGGCTACGGCCTCGACGGCCAGGGCTTCATCGCCTCAGCCAAGCGGCGTCGCACCACCTGTCGGGCGCCGAGGCCCTGGCCTACGCGCGGATCCGCAAGGGAGCCGGCGAGAGCGACTTCACGCGGGCCGACCGCCAGCAGGCAGTGATCCGTCGCCCTGCGCGTCGGGCGTGACGTAGCGGCGGCAGCCTGTCCTGTTCGAGCTGCCGACGCTGCTCGACGGCGGTCGGCGAGCACCGATCCGGACCGACATCCCGGTCGACCGCCTGCCCGAGCTCGCCGCGGTCGCTGACGAGGTGCAGCTCGGGCGACGGTGGTCGCGCGTGGTCATCCGGCCACCCGCTGGTCGACCCGGCGAACAACGCGCTACGGCGTCATCGCAGGTGCCCGACCTCGCAGACAGATCCAGGCCGTGGCCGCCACGGCTGTTCTCGACATCCCGGGCACCGCCGCCGATGCCCGTGGCCGACGCCGAAGGCCGACCAAGGCCCCGAAGGCGACGCGCCGACCTCCGAGTCGCCTCGGGCGGGCCACCGTGCCGCCAGCGCGAACCGCGCGCGAGGCAGCGCGCGTCGAGATCGGGTCGAGGTCGACGAGCGGCGCGACTGGCTGGGCGCGAGTGAAGCCCTCCGCGACGGCGTGGTCGAGCCAGCGCGAGCAGAGACGTCCCAGTAGCCTGCCCGGACCGAGGAGCCCGATCGGCTTGGCGTGGAGGCCGAGCTGGGCCCACGACGCGACCTCGGCCAGCTCCTCGAGCGTCCCGAGCCCGCCGGGCAGCGCGATGAAGCCGTCGGCCAGGTCGGCCATGCATCGCCCTTGCGCTCGTGGAGCGTCTCGACGACGCGCAGCTCGGTCAGGCCGCCGGATGGGCCAGCTCGCGGTCGACCGAGCCGGCGCGGGATGACGCCGATGACCTCGCCGCCGGCCGCGAGCGCCGCGTCAGCGACGCGCGCCCATCAGCCCGACCCGGCCGCCGCCGTAGACGACGCCGATCCCGCGCTCGGCCAGCCCGGCCCCGACCGCGGCCGGCGAGCTCGCGGCATAGCCGGGTCGCGACCCGGCGCTCGCGCCGCAGAAGACGCAGACCCGACGGACTCGGCATCAGCCTCAGAACCCGTGCGCCGCGAGGTGCGGCGTCATCCGCCGGGCGGCCCGCGCCGCGATGCGAGATGGCGTTCTTCTCGGCCGGAGTCCAGAGGCCGAGCGTCCGCCCGCCGGGCGGCTCGGTGGCCGGCTCGAAGATCGGGTCGTAGCCGAACCCGCCGGTCGCCGCGCGGCCCGGTGGCGATCCGGCCGCGGCAGGTGCCACGGGTCGTGGTGACCGGTCACGCCGCCGCGCGGCCCGCGTCACCGGGGAGTGCCAGCGCGAGCACGCACACGTAGCGCGCGCCTCGCCGCTCGGGCGGCAGCCCGGCGAGCGCCGCCAGCAGCTTCGCGTTGTTCTCGTCGTCCGTGGCGTCCTCGCCGGCGTACCGTCGCGTTCGGACGCCGGGCGCGCCGCCGAGGGCGTCCACCTCGATCCCCGAGTCGTCGGCGAGCGTCGGCAGGCCGCTGGCGCGCAGCCCGAAGCGCGCCTTGATCGCGGCGTTCGTCTCGAACGTCTCGCCGTCCTCGACCGGGTCGCCCTCGATGCCAAGGTCGTCGAGCGAGACGAGCTCGCGCGTCCTCGAGCGCGCAGCAGCTCGCGCAGCTCGCGCAGCTTGTGGCGTCGAGCGCGTCGCGACGAGCGAGGCGCTGGCCGGCTCACCGCCGGACGGTGGCGAGCACCGCGGCCTGCGCCTCGAACAGGCGTGCCGAGGCCCGCGTCGGCGAGGTCGAGCAGCGCCGTCCGCCGCCGCCCGGTCGAACGGCTTGCCCTCGGCCGTGCCCTGCAGCTCGACGTACGCCCCGGCGTCGGTGCCGACGACGTTGAAGTCGACGTCGGCGCGCGAGATCCTCGGAGTAGTCGAGGTCGAGCAGCGCCACGCCGTCGACGATGCCCGACCGACACCGCCGCGACCTTGCCGACGCAGGTGGCGCTCCATGCCGTAGGTGATGAGCGCGGCGGCGAGCGCGACGTAGCCGCCGGTGATCGACGCGGTCCGCGTCCCGCCGTCGGCCTGGAGGACGTCGCAGTCGACGGTGATCGTCCGCTCGCCGAGCCGGGTCAGGTCGACCGACGCCGCGCAGCGAGCGCCCGATGAGCCGCTGGATCTCGTGCGTCCGGCCGCCGATCTTGCCCTTGACCGATTCGCGGTCCGGTCCGCTCGGCGGTCGCCCGCGGCAGCATCGAGTACTCGGCGGTGATCCAGCCGGTCCCCTTGCCGCGCAGGTGCGGCGGGACGCGGTCCGACGATCGTCGCCGCGCACAGGACCTCGGTGTCGCCGAAGCGGATCGCGGCACGAGCCCTCGGCCCACTTCTGGACGCCGAGCGTGAAGCTGATCGGGCGCAGGTCGCGTCGGCGCGCGCCCGTCGGCGCGGACGGTTGGCGGCCGGTTGCCGATGGTCATGACGGTCCTCTCCTCAGCCTTGGCGGCATCCCACAGCGCATCGAGCGCATCGAAGTCGAGGTCGCGCAGGGCGACGCCCTGGGCGGCGGCGCCGCGCTCGACGCTCGCGAATCGGCGGCGGAACTTGGCGTTGGCCGCGCGGACCGCGGCCTCCGCCTCGATCCCGCGGCGGCGGGCGACGTTGACGAGCACGAACAGCAGGTCGCCGAACTCCTCGGCCGGACTCGGCGTCGGTGGCGGCCTCGCGGAGCTCGTCGGCCTCCTCGACGACCTTGTCGAGGACGCCCGTCGACGGTCGGCCAGTCGTAGCCGAGGTTGGCGGCCCGCTCCTGCATCTCCTGGCTCGCCGCGAGCGCCGGCATCGACGGGCTGATGCCGTCGAGCGCGCTCTTCGGACGGGCGTGCCGGCGCCATCGGCGCGCCGTCGCTCGCCTCGGCGGCCTCGGCCCGCTCGTCGGCCTTGATCGCGCTCCCACTGGCGGTTCACGTCCGACGCGGTCCGGGCCACGGCGTCGCCGAAGACGTGCGGGTGGCGGCGGACGATCTTCGTGGCGATGGCGCGCCTGGACGTCGGCGAGGTCGAAGACGCCGGCCTCCGCGGCGAGCTGGGCGTGGAGCACGACCTGGAGCCAGCAGGTCGCCGAGCTCGCCGGCCAGCGCGGGCGTGGCGCCCGCCTCGAGCGCGTCGTAGACCTCGTAGGCCTCCTCGAGCAGGTGCTTGCGCAGCGACGTGTGGGTCTGCTCGCGGTCCCACGGGCAGCCGTCGGGCTGGCGCAGCCGCGCCGAGATCCAGGGCATCGCCCACGGGCCGGCGACGGCCAGCTCGGGCGCGACCGGGGCGAGGTAGAGCGGCGCCGGCGAGCGCCGCGGCCGTCGAGCGCCGCGACCGTCGTGCCGTCGGCCGCCCCGAACCGCCCGACCGGGTGGTCGGCCGGGTAGAGCCGCGCGAGGACCGCGAGCGGGTCGCGCACCGAGCGGCCCGTGCGCGGCCGGGCAGCGGGACCGGCGGCCTCGGCCGGCGCCGCGCTCAGCGCGGAGGGTCGCCAGCGGGACGATCAGGCAGCGGGCGCGACGGCTCGATCGGGCGCGCCGACCAGCGACTCGGCCGCGACGACCTGCAGGCCGTGTCGCGGGATCGAGACCCCAGCGGAGTCGCGCCTCCGCGACGAGCGCGTCGAGCAACCGGCCCTCCCGCTCAGCTGGTCGTTCGCCGGTGCGATGGACTGCGTCGCGGGTGATGATCAGCCGCCGTCTTCTTCGCGTCGTACCAGCGTCGAGAAGGCGGTCGAGGTCAGCTCCTCGAGCTGCCGGCCCTCGGGCGTCCGGGTCTCCTCGGCGAGGACCTTGAACAGGTACGGCGCCGTCGCCGGGGACGGTCACGACGTCCGAGGTCTTGCCGATCGGCGTGGCGAAGATGGCGTCGGTCAGCTCGTCGTCGAGCTGGCCCTTGGCGATCCAGCCGAGGTCGCCGCCGATGCCCGACGGTCGGGGCGACTCGGAGTTGTCGCGGGCCGAGGATCGCGAAGTCCGTGCCGCTGTCGGCCTCGCCCTTGAGCGCCTTGAGATGGTCGTCGTCGGTCGGGTGGTACATGACCTGGATGACGTGCCAGCCGAAGGCCGACTTGACCGGGTCGAGGATGTCGCCGTCCTTGAGCCCGGGCGCGAGGATGCGCGGCCAGGAACGCCGTCGTCGACCTTGCTCTGGCTGTCGAAGTACGGGCAGCTTGCCGCCGCTGCCGGTCGGACCCTGCGGCCTGGCCCTCGTCGCTCTCCGTGCGGGCGATCGGCGTCGAACAGGTTGGGATCGGCCTTGAGCTCGACGTCAGGTCGCGAGTCGCCTGGCCGTGGGCCGCTGCCCACGCGGGATCGTCTGGCCGGGACGCCGCCGACGCGTCCGACGGATCGCCCTTCGGGCGATACAGGATGTGGCGGACCTTGATCGCGTCGGCGCCGAGGTTCGGGGCTGGCCTCGCCGGACGTAGATCTCCGACGACCGTGCCGCTGCGGGCCGGCCCGGTGACGTCGCCGACGATCTTGGCCTGGAGCTTCTCGTGGATGACGTCGCGCCGCGAGGACGTCGCGGTACTGGTCGAGCGGCGATGCCGTCGTTGTCGATCTTGGCCTGGTAGGCGGTGTCGACCGACTCGGGGCGATCTCGGTGGCGCGACCGATGCGATAGATGCCGTCGCCGCCCTCGACGACCGCCGGTCGGCGTGTTGACGTCGGCGGCGAAGAGCGGCCTTGAGCGAAGTCCTCGTCGGGTCGCGTCGTCGTTGGCCTGATCCAGCCGAGGTCGCCGGCCTGCGGCGCGGTCGACGCGTCGGTCGAGACGGTCCGGGCGACGTCCTCCCAGGCTCTTGCCGCCTGTGAGGTCCCTGAGCGCGGCGTCGGCCTTGGTCTTCGCCGCGGCCTTCTGGGCGGCGCGTCGGGCTCGACGGCGCCGAGGTCGGTCGACGGGCTCGACCTCGATCGACCACAGCGTGGCGGGACTCGGGGGTGGTCGCCTCGGTCGGCGAGCCGGGCGTCGATGTCCGTCGGGCGTCGCGGTGACGCCTTCCTGGGCCGGCGAGCTTCGCCTGGAGCTTCGTGTCGATGAGCCGCTCGAGCGTGATCGCGGTGAGCTGACTGCGCTGCTGGGCGATGCAGCCTGAGCTGAGACTGGCCCTGGGCCTCGGTCAGGCTGCCCGGCGAGGACCGGCGGTCGGATCCGGCCGGTCCGCCTCGTCGAGACGCCAGGTCTCGACCTGCGAGGCGGTCGCGTGAACTCGTCCTTCGGTGATCGACTGGCCGTCGACGCTGCCGACCGAGCGCGAGATGGTCGTTGTAGTAGGTGAGCCCGGCGGCGATGGCCGAGGATCGACGACGGCGAGGACGACGATCAGGCCGAAGCCGAGGTTGAGGTAGAAGTTCCGTCGGTCCTGGGTCTCCCACGCCGGTCGGTGGTCGCGCTTGACGACGGGTTTGGCTCGAAAGGTCATGGTTGTGGATCGGTTCCTGTCACATGGCCGGCTGGCGCCGGGGATGGACGGGCCGCGGTATGGTACACCGAGCCCTCGAAGAGTCGTGCCCGAGGCCTGACGGTCGATCTCCCGCCCGGGCCAGTGACGGCAGGATGCAGCTCGTCCGTGACGCGCGCGCTGCGGACCGTCCGTCGGCGACGTCGAACGAGCGCCTCCCGGAAGCGACTCGACGCGCTCGAGGTCGAAATCCCCGCTCGAAGGTACCGGCGCGAGTGCCTCGGTCGTCTCGAAGATCGGGCCCGGGCACGCCCGGTGCGGTAGTCGAAGTAGAAGCCGCGCTCGCGCTTCGTAGGCCTCGTAGTCGGGGGCGAAGAAGACCATCGGCCGGCCGAGCAGCGAGAACTCGTAGATCGCGCTCGAGTAGTCGGTGACGAGCACGTCGCTGACGAGCATCAGCTCGTTGATGTCGGGGTGGTCCGAGACGTCGATGGCGAAGCCGTCGAGCTCCGGGCCGATCGGCGTCCGCGCGCGGATGAACGGGTGGAGCCGGACGAGCACGACGTGGTCGTCGCCGAGCGTCGTCGCGCAGGAGGCCGAGGTCGAGGTCGTCGGTCGCGGGCGCGTCGGTGACGCTGTCGCCGCGGAACGTCGGGGCGTACAGGATGACCCGCCGGCCGTCGGGAGGCCGTAGCGGCTACGCAGGCTCCGCGACGCGTGCGGGCGATGCGCTCCTCGCCGAACAGCACGTCGGTCCGCGGGATGCCGAGGCGCGACACGAAGCGCTCGAGCGGCTGGCGGAACGCCTCCGCGTAGTGCGGCGCGACGGACTGCGACGACGACCAGGCAGACGTCGTAGTTGCTGATGGATCGCGGACCCGGCTGGCGAGCGCCTCGTCGAGCCCTGAACGACTTGTCGAGCACGCTGTAGCCGAACTTCTTGAACGCCCCGCACGGCGTGCCACGTCTGGACGATCGTGGTCCCGGCTCGGGGCTGGACGACGTAGATCGGGAAGAAGTAGTCGTCGACGACGAACACCCGCGCGGTCGCCAGGTGGTAGCCGGCGACGACCGCCTGCCACGCGGCGACGACCGCGCCGCGCGGCGCCCGACGGCCGGCCGATGGGCGATGGTGACGACGCGGATCGCGGATGGCGGCGTCGCGAGCTCGTCGCGCGATGATCGCCAGGTTGCCCGCCGAGCTGATCGGCGTGGGCGGTGGCGCAGGACGACGCGCCGCGCGGAGCGGCAGGAGCCGGGCGACGGCGAACGCGAGCCGGACCGAGGACGATCCGGAGTGGTCGAGGACGAGCGCCGCTCATCGCCGCACGCCGCCGAGGATGAGCTGGTCGATGACGCGGTCGGTCGACGCCGCCGTCGAGGTGGGCGAAGTGGCGCTCGGCGAACGCCGGCGACCTTCTCGGCCTCGTAGTCGTCGCGCCGGATCGCGTCGAGCAGCTCGGCGAACGTCCGGACGATGCGGCCCGGGCACGAACGACCTCGAACGGGACGTAGAAGTCGCGGCTGGCGACGTACTCGTCGAGGTCGTAGGCGAAGAACAGCATCGGGCGGCCGAGGGTCGAGTACTCGAACACGATCGACGAGTAGTCGGTGATGAGCAGGTCGACCGCGAACAGCAGGTCGTTGACGTCGATGCGCGTGCGGTCGAGCCGTCGATGAGCCGGTCGCGTAGCGCCTCGGGGATGCGCCAGCGGCTCGGCTGCACGAACGGGTGCATCTTGATGATGCACGACCGCGTCGCTGCTCGACGCACAGGGCGTGGAGCGCCGCGTAGTCGATGCATGCTCGATGGCGTACGTGGCGCTCGTCGGGTCGTCGCCGCCGGATAGGTCGGGGCGAACAGGATCGTCGTGCGGCCGCGCGGTCTCCGGGAAGGCCGCGCGGGCGGCCGCGCGACCGGCCGCCCGCGCGCTCGCTCGTCGAAGAAGCGGTCCATCCGCGGGATCCCGGTCGGCGACGACGCGCTCCTCCGGGATGCCGAACGCCTCCGCGTAGAACGGGACGTCGTGCGTCCGGAGCTGACGATGGCGTGCGTGTAGTTCTTGTGGACCGCGCGAGACGGATCTGAGCTCGCCGGGCTTGCCGACGCGGCTGTAGCCGACGGTCTTGAAGGCGCCCGGACGGCGTGCCACAGCTGGATGATCCGGACGCCTCGGCGCAGCTTCGACCCAGTTGCAGTGGCGGGAACGAGTCGTCGAGCAGGATGACGTCGGCGCGCGCGAGCGCGCGGGCCAGGCGAACGCGATCGAGGAACCCGCCAGCGCTCGGTCACCGCGGCTTGAGCATCGTCACGAGGTCGTACTCGCGGTCCAGGCCGCGCTCGACCATCCGGTCGCGGACGGACCTTCGAGGTTGCCCGACATCTCGGAGATGAGGTCGCGAGGCGAACAGGACCTGCGCGGCGGCGGCGTCGCGGACCGAGGCCGCGTCGACCGAGACGAGCAGCCGGAAGACCGGCTCGCCGCGCTGGATGCCATCTCGCGCCGAGCACCCGCGCTCGTGCGCCAAGGGTCGGGTCGTGCGCGACGAACGGCGGTCGTCGTAGGCGACATCGAAGGACAGGCGTGCCTGTGCTCGCGTCGAATACCCGGCGTGACCGTGAACGGAACCGGTCTACGAGCGTGGAAGCGGCCCGATGCTCGCTGGCCGTCGATGCGGCCAAGCGGTCGGGCCGCCCGAGACGTGGCCCCGAGCGTCCAGCGGCCGGCGCGCGAGCGGGTGCAGGTTCGGACCGACTCATGACGTTGAAGCGCAGGGCCGTCAGACGGTCGCCGTCCGATGGTCGCCCGCGTCGGCGGAGCAGCGGGCCTCGCCGCCGCCCGCGAGCACGAAGCGTCGAGCGAGCGGGGATCGATCGCGCGTGCCGGGTGACCGTTCGGGCCTCGAGCGATGAGCTGGACGCGCATTCCAGCGGATCGAGACGAGCCGATCGCCGGGTCGTCGGGCACCGTCTGCACCACGTCCCTGCTGGTCGAGGCGATCGCCGGCCGATGATAGCCCGGCGCGACGGTCGGCCGTCCGCGTACGCTCTGGCAGACACGCTACCGAGCCTCGCAGGCTCATCGGAGAGGCCGAGGCGCACGGAGGTCCGCATGAAGATCGGATGATCGTGCTCGCCGGGGGGTCGGCAAACGCATCGGGCGCCCGTTCCCCAAGCAGTTCCTGCTGCTCGGCGGCAAGCCGCTCATCGTCCACGTCCTCGAGAAGGCGCGGGTCATCCCCGACATCGACCGGGTCGTCATCACCTGCCCGGAGGCCCATCTCGACGAGACCCGGCGAGCTGATCGCCAACCACGGCTTCGACGAGCGCGGTTCACCTGCATCATCGGCGGCGCGTCGCGCCAGGAGTCGGTCTACCTCGGGCTCGGCGAGCTCGACGACGTGCGACTCGGTGATCATCCACGAGGCGGTCCGGCCGCTCGTGACGGTCGGCCGAATTCCGAGACGCTCATCGCCGCGCCGGATCGCGAACGCGATGTTCGGGATCCCGATCCCGTTCACGCGTCCTCAAGGGCCACGACTACGTCGAGGACCTGCTCGGAGCGCGACGAGCTGGTCAACGTCCAGCTGCCCCAGAAGTTCGACCGGGCTGAAGCTGCTGGCCGCCCACGAGGCCGCGCGGCCGCGACGAGCACGTCTTCACCGAGGACGCCAGCCTGTTCCACCGACTACGCCGGCGACGCCGGTCCGCATCCTGCCCGGCTCCGAGCGCAACATCAAGATCACCGTCCCGACCGACATCGTCACCGCCGAGGCGATCTACGCCGACGTCGATCGGCCGCGGAGGCCTGACGGATGGGCAAGGTCTGCGTCATCACCGGTGCCAGCCAGGGCATCGGTCGAGCGGCGGCGATCCGGATGAGCCGCGAGCCGGGACGTCTGACGCTCGTGCTCGATCGCCCGCAAGCGCGAGCCGGCCTCGAGGGCACGGGCGCGCGAGCTCGATCGACGACGGCGACGCAGGTCGAGCTGATCCCGCTACGACCTGACCGACCTCGACGGCATCCCGGCGCTCGTCGAGCGCATCCATCGAGACGTACGGCAGCATCGACATCCTGCTCAACATCGCGGGCTACGCGGACCCGCAGTCGCTGCTCGACACGAGCTCCGACAACATCGTCACAGACGCTACACCATCAACGTCTTCGCGATGCTCGTTGCTCATCCGCGAGGTCGTCGCGCTACATGCAGCGACCGGCCGGCCAAGATCCTCAACGTGGCGTCCACCGCGGGGATCACCTCGCGCCCGGGCTGGCTCGCTTACGCCTCGTCCAAGGCGGCCGTCGTGTCGCTCTCGGCGACGCTCGCCGACGAGCTGGCGGGCAGCGGCATCAAGGTCTACAGCATCTCGCCCGGCCGGACCGCCACGGAGCTCCGTCGCAAGCTCGCGCCGCGAGGAGGACCCGTCACGGATCATGCAGCCGAGCGCAGGTCGCCGGACGTCATCGCCCAGCTGATGAGCGACGGCGAGAAGCACGCTGGACGGTCAGAACATCGTCGTCCGCCACCCGAGCCTAGCCGGCGGTGAGCCGGCTCGAATACCTCGCTCGCGAGCGCCTGCTCCTGCGCATCGTCGGCGTCTTCGCCTCGCTGCTGCCGGTCCGGCCCGACCGCGTCGTCCTTGCGACGGCCCGCGTCCCGACGCTCGACGGCAACCTGCTCCACATCCACCGGGCGATGATCGACCGCCATCCCGAGCCTCGACGTACGTCCTCCTGCTCGAGCCAGTACAGCTACGGGCTGCGCGGCAAGCTCGCCTTACCTCGCCCGGCTCGTCCGCGGGATGTACCACCTCCAGACGGCGCGGCTGTTCGTCGTCGACAACGCCTACCTGCCGATCCACGTCGCGCCGCATCGGCGGACGACGACGGTCGTCCAGGTCTGGCACGCGGCGGGCGCGCTGAAGCGGTTCGGGCGTGGACACGCACGACCCGCTCGCCGAGCCGGAACGGACCTTCCTCCACCGCTACTACGACGCGGTCGTCGTCGGCGGCGAGTGGGTCGCGGCGACCGTACGCCGCCGCGCTTCGGACGCCGCTGGAGCAGGGTCCTCGCGCTCGGCTCGCCGCGGACCGACCTGTTCTTCGACCAGGCGGCGATGGCCGCGGCGCGGGCGCGGCGTGCTCGACGCGCTACCCGGCGCTCGCCGGCCGCCGCGTCGTCCTGTACGCACCGACGTTCCGCGGCCGCGGCATCGCAAGCGCGCGGCGCCCGGGCTCGACGCCGTCCGGCTGCGGGCCGCCCTGCCGCCTGACTACGCGCTCGTCCTCAAGACCCACCCGAACCTCGACCCGACGGCGACCCCGACGGACGGCTTCGACCTCGTCGCCGACCCGACCGGCGATGATCAACGACCTCCCGCCGGCTGACCGACATCCTCATCACCGACTACTCGTCGTCGATCATCGAGTTCGCCCTGCTCGCGCCGGCCGATCGTCCTGCTCGTCCGGCGACCTCGCCGAGTACGAGCGCGACCCGGGCTCTACCTCGACTACCGGACCGAGATGATCGGCACGCAGGTGGTCGACACCGACGGCGTCATCGACGCGATCGTCGGCGACCGGTTCGACCTGTCGGGCTACGACGCGCTTCATCGAACGGCAGCTCGGACCGACGCGCGGCGGCGCGAGCGACCGCTTCGTCGACCACTTCCTCGACGGCCCGCCGGGCGACTCGGCGGCGAGGTGATACACTTCCGCCCGATGTCCGCCACGAGTGAGGTCCCGGCAGCCTTTCGACATGCCGCCGGCGACCGAGGTGCCCTCCGACTCATCCGCGAGGGCATCGCGACATCCGGCTCGCGACGCCGCCTGGTCCGCTACCTCGTCCAGGCCGACATCCGCAAGCGTGGCGCGGACACGCTCCTGGGCAACATCTGGTGGGTCCTCGACCCGCTCCTGCAGATGGTCGTCTACGTCGTCTTCGTGACGATCATCGTCCCGCGGCCAGCACGCCCGACTACCCGCTCTTCATCTTCGCCGCGATCCTGCCCTGGAAGTGGTTCACCGCGACGATCACCGACGCCGACCTCGTCGATCGTGGCGCAGGACCAGCTGATCAAGCAGATCCAGTTCCCGAAGATCGTGCTGCCGACGGCGGCCGTCGGTCGCCGGCGTCGTCAGCTTCGCGTTCGGGCTCGATCGCGCTCGGGCTGCTGATGCTCCTCTACCCCGCACCGGATCACGCCGTACCTCGCTGCTCGATCCCGGTGATCGCGGCCGTCCAGTTCGTGTTCACGCTCGCGCTGCGCGCTACCTCGATCGCGGCGGGCAACGTCTTCTTCCGCGACCTCGGCAATGTCGAGGCGCACATCCTGCGGCTGTGGTGGTTCCTGTCGCCCGGGCTGTACAGCCTCGCCGTCCTCGACGCAGCTGAACATCTTCGAGGAGCACCCGACGCTGCGGACGCTCGCGGACGCGAACCCGTTCGCGATCCTGTTCGAGGCCTATCGGACGGTCATCTACGGGTCCGCCGAGACCTCGCCGCCCGGCCTGCCCGATCTCGTCGTCGCTGGTCGTGCTCCTCGTCGGCAGCGTCGTCCTCCTGGCCGTCACGACCGTCGTCTTCAAGCGGCTCGAGCCGAACTTCGCGAAAGTCATCTGATGGCCGCCAGCCAGCGCGCCGCCGCGGATCGAACCGCGCGCCGGCTACGCCATCGACGCTCGCGCGATCTCGGCGTCCGCTACGACCTGCGGTTCACCCGGAAGACGACGATCCGGAGCTCGATCGGCCAGATGCTCGGGCGCGGCGACGTCGAGCAGTTCTGGGCGCTGCGCCACGTCGACCTGCACGTCCAGCGCGGCGAGTCGCTCGGCGGTCATCGGGCCCGAACGGCGCGGGCAAGAGCACGCTGCTCCAGGTCCTCGCCGGGATCATCCATCCGTCCGAGGGCGTCGGTCGACGTCATCGGCCACGTCTCCGGGCTGCTGACGCTCGGCGCGGGCTTCGACAAGGAGCCTGACCGGCCGCGACAACATCCTGCTCGGCGGCGCGTTCCTCGGGCTCGACGACGCGGTGACCCGCCAGCTCCTGCCGTCGATCATCGAGTACGCGGAGCTCGGCGACTTCATCGACGCGCCGCTCAAGACCTACTCGTCGGGCATGCGGGCGCGGCTCGGGTTCGCCATCGCGACCTCGGTCGACCCGGACATCCTGCTGCTCGACGAGGTGCTCGCCGACCGGCGACGCCAACTTCCGCGCCGAAGTCGAAGGCGCGGGTCATCGAGATCGTCGGCGGCGGCCAAGGCGGTCGTCCTGGTGACCCACGACATGAACTGGGTCACCGAGTACTGCAACCGGGCCATCCTCATCGAGCGCGGCGAGCTGGTCGATGGAGGGCGAGCCGGCGGACGTCGTCGAGCTCCATCAGGTCCACACCGAGGAGGCGCGTGCCCGAACCCGGCGGAGGCGGCACGGCGGCCGGGGTCTGGACCCGAGGATCGTCAGGGTCCGCTGAGCCGGGCGTCGCCGGGCGGCGAGTCCGCCGGCCGGCGTCAGCGGCGGCGGAGGGCCGCCATCAGGACGCTGACTGCGCCTGCAACGCCGAACGCGCCAGCGCGCCCACGCCAGTCGACGCAGTGTCCTGACGTTGCCGTCCACGCGCCGGCGATCGACGACGCCGGCGAAGCTCTGACGCTCGAACGTGACGTGGTTGGCCAGCCAGGTTCGCGACCGCGGTCTGATCGAGTTGGACCTCCTGGGCGAGCAGCGTTCCGAACGTACGACTGGCGGACACGCGCCTCGCCGGTCAGCGCGATGGCGACGCCGCTCATCGTCGGCCGAGACACGGTCGGCCGCGCGCGATGCGCGATGCCGCCCCATGCGTGACCGAGCCACGTCCTCGGCCTCGACCCGGCTGATGCCGCCCTGGCGGACGTCGACGACGCTGTCGCCCGGACGACGCTGGCGCCGCCGTTCTGGATGTTGAGGACGTCGACGTTGATGTCGTCCGGGCGAGATCGAGGCCGCCGTTCGTGATGGCGGTGGTCGTGACGTCTACCGTGAGGTGGCGCGGTGGCGGCTCGCGACCGGGCCGACGTCGGAGCGACGGTCGGCTTCGCGGTCGCGGCGGATGGCGGCCGGCTTGCCGGGACGCGGCGGCTTCGCTGCGGCGGCCGTCGGCCGAATCCGGCCGGCTTCGCGGGGCTGGCCGCCGACGTCCGTGCCTTCGCGGCGCGGCGATCCGACCGCTGTGGTCCGCGCGCGCGTGACCTTCGGGCTTCGGTTTCGCGGCCGGGGTCGGGAGCGGCGGAGCTCGTGGTCGGATCGCGGGCGCGGTCGGGTCGGCCATGCGACTAGCCTAATCTCGCCGGAGCCGGAACGCGCGATGCGCCTCCCGGTCTCGCATGCCGAACGGCAACGAACGCCACAGTCGCCGCCGTCCGGCTATCCTGCGCGATGACCACGGCTCGGACTCGTCATCCGAGCCTATCTCCAGCGTGGTCGATATCGTGCGCATCCGAGGGCGCACGCAGTGAAACGAACATGCGACCATCGGCGCGATCGGCGCCGTGGCCGTCGGCGCGACCATCGTCGCCCTGGATCGCGCAGTTCGACGCCGTCGGCCAGGCGGCCGACCCTGACCGCGTCGCCGATCGGCCAGGCCAGCCAGCCGGCATCGCGCGACGCCGACGGCGACCCCGACCCCGAGTCGTCCCGACCGCGACGCCGCTCCCGACCCCGACCCCGACCCCGACCCCGGTCCCGACGCCGGCCCCGGTCCCGGCCCCGCTGACCGGCCGGCTCGGTCGCGCCGCGGCGTCGCCGCGCGGCACCCGATCGCGGTCATGATCGACGACCTGCGGCGCCGCCCGGCCGCAGTCGGGGCTGTCGTCCGCGTCGGTCGTCTGGCAGGCACCCGCCGAGGGCGGCATCCCGCGCTACATGGCGATCTTCCAGGACACCATGCCCAAGAGCATCGGACCGGTCCGCAGCTCGCGCTACTACTACATCGCCTGGGCCGCCGAGTGGCGGGCCATCTACGCCCATGCCGGCGGGTCGCCGGAGGCGCACGCGACGCTCTGCGGCCAAGGGCAGCGGCCAGTACGTCTACAACGTCGACGAGTTCCGCTACAGCGGCACCGTTCTTCCGGCTCAACGACGCGCTTCTCGCCGCACAACCTGTACGCGACGGGCGCGAAGCTGCGCAGCCTCGGCAAGAAGATCGGCGCCAAGGACAAGGCCTACAAGACGGTCTGGCAGTTCGCGCCCGGACGCGCCGCTCGAGGCGCGCCCGTACGGCGGCACGATCACCGTCAAGTACCCGTACAACACGATCAGCTACAAGTACGACCGCAAGACCAACACCTACCTCCGCTCGGTGACCGGCGAGAAGAAGCAGACCGACGCCGGCGAACGACGACGCGGATCGCGCCGAAGAACGTGGTCGTCATGCGGATGCGGTTCGGTCCGCTCAACGACGGCCATCCCGGAGCGCCGCGCCTCGAGGCCACGCGTCGTCGGCAGCGGGCCGGCCTGGATCTCGACCAACGGCCGGACGATCAAGGGCACCTGGAAGAAGACCGTCGATGACCAAGCCGACCCAGTTCTACGACGCGAACGGCAACGAGGTCACGCTGACCGATCGGCCAGACCTTCGTCCAGGTCATCACGCACGAGCACGACCGGCTACCCGTCTCGTTCAAGGCCGGCTCCGACACGCCGCCGGCGACGCCGGTCCCGAGCGCCTCCCCGCCGACTGAGCGGCTCCGGCGCGCCCGTCAGCCGGCGCCGCGTCGCCCGACCGCCGCGTAGATCGCGCGGGTCTCGCGCGCGACGTCGGCCCAGGTCCGGCGTGTCCGTCTCGGCCGCGCTCGCGGGCGGCCGCCGCGATCGCGGTCGTGGACGCCGTCGTCGGCCCAGAGCGTCGCGCAGGGCGACGGCGAGCCGCATCGGCGTCGCGCGGCTCGACCAGCAGGCCGGCCGGACCGACCAGCTCGGGGAGTGGCCCGACCGACGGACGCGATGACCGGCGTCCCGCTGGCGAGCGCCTCGATGACCGGCAGGCCGGCCGCCTCCGAGACGACGGGCAGGATGCGCCGCACGCGCGCCGCGGACGAGCCCGGCCAGGTCCGCGACCGGCAGCGCTGGGCGCATAGGCGAGCGACTCGCCGATCCCCTTCCTGGCCGCGGCGCGGGCGATCGAGGCGCGGTCGTCCGGGCTGGCCCCGACGAGCAGGACCCGCGGCGGCCAGCACGATCGCGGCGTCGAACCCGTCGGGCGGCCCGGCGGCGGCCAGCGACGCCAGGCGCCGCAGCAGCGTGTCGAGGTCGAGGCGCGCGTCGAACCGCCCGGTGAAGACGCAGGTAGCGGTCGGCGATCCCGAGCCGCTCGCGCATGGCCGTCCTCCGCGCGCCGGCCGCCGTCGTCCGTCGGCGCGGCGGCCGCGAAGCCCGGCCGTGGCGCGAGCGGCACGACGTGCAGCCGCTCGCGCCGGATGCGCAGGAGCCGCGCGCGCGGCGCGTGCCGTCGCGCTCGCTGCCGACGATGACCGCCGCCGCGTCGCGCAGGAGCTGCGCGCGCAGCCGCTGGCCGAACCGGCTCGGCGACCGATCGTCTGAACGCGTCCGGCAGCTCCCACGGCGGCGAGGTCGAGCAGCGTGGCGACGACCGGCAGGCCCGAGGCGATCGGCAGCGGGCCGCCACCGACCGCGTGGTAGACCGCGCCGGCCGCGCCGCCGCGTTCGGCCCGCCAGGCCGCAGCCGACGCGCCGCGCCACGCAGCAGGAACGGGTCGACGGTCATCGCCGCCGGACCGCAGCAGGCGGGTCGGTGGCAGCTGGCGGCGGCCGACGACCTCGAGGTGCTCGTAGCCGGTCGGTCGGGTCGTCGAGGTCCGACGCCGATCAGGAAGCGCGAACGATCTCGCCGGCCAGCGGCGTCGCATCGAAGGCGCCGAGCAGGCCGTCGAGGTAGGCAGCGCCGCCAGCGGCGCGCGATCCGGTGCCTGGAGCGGCCGGGCGTCGAGCACGACGCGGACGCCCGGGACCGGCGGCCGGACGGCCTCGCCGAGGCGGCTGTCGGGCGCGCCGGTCACGACCCGGTCACGCCGCGCGTCGCGGCCGCGCCCGCGAGCCAGCGCGCCGAGCGATCCTCGGCCCGCAGCTGGACGACGACGACCAGCGCCTCGACCACGATCCGCCGGCTCATCTTCGACTGACCGACGCGTCGGTCGCGGAAGGTGATCGGGACCTCGCGGATGCGGGCGCCGCGCACGGCTCGCCCGGAACGTCATCTCGATCTGGAAGACGTAGCCGCCGGCGTGGACGCCGTCGAACGGGACCGCGGCGAGGGTCGCCGCCCGCCACGCCTTGAAGCCGCCGGTCAGGTCGTTCGGGACCGAGCCCGAGCACGATCCGGGCGAAGATGCTGCCGCCGCGCGACACGACCCGCCGGCCGATCCCCCAGTCGACCACGCCGCCGCCCTTCGTGTAGCGCGAGCCGATGACCAGGTCGGCGCTGCCATCGGCGATCGGTGCCGACGACGCCGGGCAGTGCCGCGGGATCGTGGCTGAAGTCGGCGTCCATCTGGACGACCGTCGTCGCTCCGCCGGCGAGCGCCACGCCGAAGCCATCGAGATAGGCGCGTCCCAGGCCCTGCTTCGACCGGCCGATGGCGGACACGGATGCGCGGGTCGGCCGCGGCGAGGTCGTCGGCGAGTCGGCCGGTCCCGTCGGGCGATTCGTCGTCGACGACGAGCAGCGTGGCGTCCGGGAGCGGCGGCGAGGATGGCCGCCGAGATCGGGCTCGATGTTCTCGGCCTCGTCGTAGGTCGGCAGCACGACCCAGACGCCGGCGTCGCGGCGGCATCGGGCGGCGCGGGACGCGGCGGCGCGACCGGCGCGTGGGGTCGGTCATGGGATGCCAGTCTAGACGGCGCCGGGCTACGGAGCCTGGACCGATCGACGTTGCGAGCGAAGCGCGACGGCCCGATGCTGCTGGTCGCGTCGACGACGACCCGGTAGGTGCCCGGCTTGACGAACGCCCCGGCGGCCGTCTTGCCGCTCCAGCGTCCAGCCGTACGTGCCGGCCGCGCAGGGCGCGGCCCGTCCAGATGCGACGGACGAGCGTCGAACCCTGGTAGATGGCGACGGTGACCGTCGCCTTCCGGCGCAGGACGAACGTCAATCGATCCTTCTGGCCGGCTTGTCGGGGTGAAGGACCGACCGCGCCCAGGTCAGCGACCGGATCGTCCGGTCGACGCGGACGACCAGGTCGCGGACGGTCAGGTTGCCGGCCCGGTCGAGGCCCGCTGACCCGGAACGTGTAGCGGCCATCGGCGACGGTGGCCCCGGCCGCGTTGCGACCGTTCCAGACCCACGATCCGGCGGTCGTCGCGGCGATCGTCCAGCGCCGGACCGTGGCGCCGTTCTTGTCGAAGATGCGGGCCTTCCCGCGCGATCGCGCTCGTTCGCCTTCCACGACAGCGTCGTGCGGTCCGAGTGGCCGTCGCCGTTGGGCGAGATGAAGCCGGCGATGGCGCCGAGCGTCACGCCCGCCGCCCGCCGGTCGACGGTGACGACCTTCGCTGATCGATGCCCGGTTGTTCGAGGCGTCGGCCGTCCAGATGGTGATCCGGTACGTGCCGTCGGGGACGACGCTGCCGGCAGCGTTCTCGCCGTCCCACGTGAAGCGCCACGGTCTTGCCGACGACGCTCCCGTGAGCAGTCGCCGGGCCGACGCTGCCGTCGACGAACCGCTGCACCGTCCAGCCGAAGCCGGAGATGGCCGGTGACGGTCACGCGCGACCGTCGACGCTGTCCAGCCGCCCGTCGCCGTTGGGCGACAGGAACGGCGGAGCTGATCGATGCCGCGCTGATCACCGGCGGCACGGTGTCGGTGATGAACTTGCGCCTTGAGCGACGGCGTAGCAGCTCGGTGCGGGTGCCGTCGTAGCCGAGCGCCCAGATCCCGGCGCCGCGCAGGTCGTAGCGGTTGACGGCGTCGTACTTGAGGCCGAGCGCCTTCGCGTCGTCGTAGTACAGCTGGCGCCACGGGTTGACGCAGCCGTAGGCGGGCGTGCAGTTCTCGCGCCGGTAGACGGTCCAGGCGACCGCCTCGACCGGATCCCACTTCTTGCCGTGGTCGACGCCGCGTATCTGGCGCGCGGTGCCGTAGACGACGGTCGTCGATGCCCCGTTCTTCGTGCCCGAGATGTTCTTCGAGCGCGAGGGCGCGACGTGCTGGTCGACCAGGCCCGGCCGTAGTACGGCACGCCGAGGATGACCTTCGGAGGCCGGGATCGCGACCGACGTAGGCCCGGATCGTGTCGCCGATGTCGTAGCCGGGGCCTCCGAGCGGGGCGACCGAGCCGACCGGGCTCGACGAGCCGCCCTGGTAGTCGTAGCCCATGATCACGACCGCGTCCGCGCCGCCCGATGCGGTGGCCGCCTCGATCGGGTAGTTGCCGATCCAGCCGGTCGCGTCGAACGTCAGCTGGTAGCCGCTGTGCGACCTTGTTGAGCTCGGCGCGGACCGAGCGGACGAGCGCGGTGAACTCGTCGGCGTAGGTCGACGACGATCGGCTCGAAGTCGAGGTTGACGCCGTCGGCGCCGCGGTCGCGCACGGCCGCCGCGATCTGCCGGGCGAGGTTGGCCCGGTGCGCCGCGCTGCCGAGCAGCGCCTTCTGGCGGGCCACGCCGGTCGACGACCAGGCGAAGCTCTGGACGGTCAGCACGACCCGGGCGCCGTTGGCGTGGGCCGCGTTGATGACGCCGGTCATCTTCGCAGCTCGTCCAGCCGCTCCAGCCGACCGTCGTCGAGCCGTCGCTGTTCGTCTTCTGGAGGTTGCCGTTGCCGGCCGCCCCGACCCCGAAGTAGGCGATGGTCGAGAGCTTCTCCCAGTCGAGCCGGGTCGAGCTGTCGGTCAGCTCCCAGTACGGCAGGAAGCCGAACACCTCGCGCTTGAGGCCGCCCGGATCGACGGCCGCGGCGAGGTCGAAACGGGACGAGTCCGAGCGGGCTCGTGATGTAGGCAGATGTCGGCCGGCCCGACGGCCGCCGACGGCTCCGCGGCCGGCGCGACGCATGCGGGTCGTCGCGCCGCGACGGATCGCCTTGCCCGACAGCCGGCCGGCAGGGCAGGGTCGTCGGGGCGACGCCACCGACCGCCCAGCGGTCCGCTCTTGCGGGGCGTGAACGGGACCGTGACCCGCCCGCCCGGCGCGAACGAGATCTTGTCGGCCGCGTGGGCCATCGCCTCTTCGTACTGGACGGTCGGCCGCACCCGTGCCATCGGCCGCCTGCGGGTCCTTGTCCTGCGGCACGAACCGTGGCAGCCGGCACGCTGCCGGCCAGGATCAGCACGGCCGGCGGCGAGTGGCGATCAGTCGTGGACGCGCGCGTCCCGCCGGGATGGACGGGGCGGCGGGCACATCGACACGAGAGCCTCCGGGTTCGTGGGAACGCCCAGCCTCGCGTCCAGCGGAGGGTGGAGTCTAGGGCTCGATGGTCCCGGTCCGGAGTAGTGCGGGGCCGTCTGGTGCGTGGTCTGGTGCGGTCGAACGGGGATCCGCCGGATCCGGGACCGCGACCTAGTGGATCCTGTAGGTCACCGTCGTTGACTGGCTGCCACCGCCGGTGTCGAGGCCCTTGACCTTGAGCGATAGCGTCCCGGCCTTGCCGCTCGACTTCATGCGGATGGTCGCCTTGTAGGTGTACGTGCCGGTCTTCGTCAGGAGGACGGCCCAGCGAGCGACGCCAGGCTGGTAGATCGACATAGCGTCGGGCGCTTCGCCAGCTTCTCGGCCGAGGCGACCGTGATGGTGATCGACTGGCCACGGCCCGGGGTGGTGTCGCTCAGCTTGAGGCGGAAGGCGTCCGATGTCGAACGCGACCGCCTGCGTCGCAGCTCAGCGTCCCGTCGGTGGCGGTCACGGACGAGGTGTAGCGGCCGCGCGGGAGCATCGCGCCGTCCGTCGTGAGCGCCGGCGAACGTCCAGCGCCTGGGTTCCGGCGGGCAGCGCCGCGTCGCTCAGGTGGGTGGCGACCGTCTCGCCCGCGGAGTTGCCGGATCGGTCCAGGTGACGGTCATCGGTCGCGCGAGCGTGAACGACAGCGTCGTGGACCTCGCCAGACCGTCGCCGTCCTGCGGGAAGAAGATGGTCCGTGCTCGTGGCGACCGCGCGCAGCGCGGCGACGAGCTTGACCGTGCGATCGACACCCTCGCCGATGTTGCCGGCGACGGTCCTGCGGAACGACACGGATCGTGTAGATCCGTCCGGTGCGTAGCCGCCGGCGCGTGGTCGGCCCGTTCCAGGTCAGCGCCTCGGCGTGTGCTCCCGTTCTCGACCGACCACTTCTTGACGGGCACCGTCGGCGTCGTAGAACGCGGGCGATGAGCGTTCCCGGTCTCGGCGTTCTTGGCGGCCGACTGAGACCGTGTCCTGGAAGCCGTCGCCGTTCGGGGAGAACCACTGGGTCGTGTCGGCGCCGGGGGTACAGCGCCTCCAGCGCCGGAGCCTGCGGTGTCGACCTGCGACCTGAAGCAGGTCGCGTTGGCCGGCGCGTTGTCCCAGCCGTCGACGCCGCTCACGCGCTCACCGTGTAGGTGCCGTCGGGGACCGGAGCGCCATCGACCAGGCCGTCCCAGACCGGCCGAGAACGTGGCGCCGCTGCCGGATCTTCTCGAAGAGGACGTCGCCGCCGGCGTTGTGCACTCGCAGCGTCCAGGCAACGGTTTCCGGTGAAACGGGCGCTGATGGTGGTCGAGTCGACCTGTCCGTCGCCGTTCGGCGAGAACGGGCCGCCCGGCTCGAGCGCGCGGACGAACCGGCGCCGCGCTGTCGCGCGGGGCGAGGTCGGTGGCGAGCATGAAGCCCCGGAGATCGTCGGGTCGTCGGGGGCCTCGACCTGGACCAGGCGGTGGGCGCCCTCGGCGGTCGCCACGGAGTAGGGCTGGTCAGACGACGCGCCGGAGTCGAGTGCCGACGGGGAGCGGTCGCGGCCGGTCCGGCCAGCGTGTCCAGGCCGCTGTAGAGCCGCGGCCCCCCTCGGTCGAGTCACGGCGGCGTTGCCGGGGATGGACGAGGGCGGTCGAGGTTCGCGCCGGTGTCGCCGTAGCCGGCGGAGATGACCTCGTCGGTGGTGACCCCGATGGTGCCGATGGCCAGCGACCGGTAGAAGCCGCGACGTCGGCGTGATCGGGATCCTGGTAGATGACCATCGACGCCGGGCGTCCGACATCGACGGGAACGCTGACGAAGTGGCCGTTCCGCGTTCGGCATCGTCCGCCACATGTCCTCGATCGACTGGTGGGTCGTGAACAGCGCGCGCAGGTAGCGCTCGGCGCCGGCGTGCCCGTCGGCGATGACCGCCCGACGCTCCGGCCCTTGAGGAACGCCGGCGGCGTAGTTGTCGGCCCGCTGGCGGGCGATCGGTGACGCGTCGGCTCGGCGTCGCCCGGCTCCGAGTTGCCCGACGCGTAGCAGAGGTGGTGGAGCAGGATGACCGGCGTCCGGGCGCGAGGTCGAGCGTCGCGATGTACGGCTCGCCGTAGTACTTGTTGTTGTAGTCGCCGTGCGCCGGCCGTGGCGTTGAGCCCGAAGCCGTCCTTGGTCGTGTACAGCGGGTCGTACGTGTACGGGCTCGGCCAGCCGTTGCCGTGGCCCGATGTAGATCACGATCGACGCGCCCGGCGACCGCCGCCTTGCACCTTCGACCACGTCGCGTTCGGGCTGTAGACCTTGACGACGTTCGAGGTGTACTTGATCGCCTCGGCGTAGGCGCCGGTCGGCATCGGCGCCGGTAGCCGGCGCGTCGCGCCGTGCGTCGCCCCGACGATGATCACGACCTTCGGGTCGCGCCGGAGCGGCGCGCTAGCCGACGGGACGACGACGCCCGAGGCGTGGCGACGAGGGCGAGGGCGAGGGCGAGCGACGGACTTGCGCAAGCATGCGACTCCGAGACTGGACGAGGGGATGTCGACCTCGTCAGGCTCGCGCGCGGCGAGCGCGGCCGGCTCAATCGCGGGATGGTCCCGACACCCGCTAGCCCCTTCGGGTCGGCCGTCGGTGCGGACCTGCGGTGTGGTGCGGTCGTGCGGTCCGGGTCATGTCCGCCGTGCGCGCAAGCGCACCACGCAGGTCGGCCAGCGGCGGGTTCGCGTCGTCGCGCTCGGAGATGATCGGACGCCCGTCCGGTCCGTCGCGACGACGGCTGGCCAGGCGACCGCGACGGCCGGGTCGTCCCAGCGCGAAGCCGAGCTCGTCCGACGCCGTCGTACTCGTTGGTGACCAGGTAGATGCAGCTGGAGCGGGTCGAGGCGCGAGGAAGCCGTGGGCGACGCCCGGTCGGGATGACCACCCAGTCGTCGGCGCGCGAGCTCGCGCGGTCTCGACGAGCGGGCGCCGTCCCGTGCCGTCGAGCATCGGGCGGAGGTCGACGAGGGCGACGAAGCGCCCGGCCGGCGGCGACGACCCAGCAGGTCGTCCTGCCGGCGATGCAGTGCAGGCCGCGCAGGACGCCGCGGCGCCGAGGTCGACAGGTTGGCCTGGACGAACGCCTCGTCGCGTGAACGTCGCCGGCCCGCCACAGCTCGCGGAACGACGCCGCGCGTGTCGCCATGGCGAGCGATGGCGCCGTAGCGGACGCCGGGCAGCGCCGGACGGCGGCGCGAGTCATCGCGGTCACGCCCTGGCCCGCGCCGCGCGCAGGAGTGCCGGCGCGTAGTCGGCCATCGCGTCGGGCCACGACGCGGAGCGGCTCGCCGGACGGCAGCGGTGTCGCGCGCCAGGACGCCCCATGCGGCGGCGCGACGACGCGCGCTCCCAGGTCGACGCCGGGACGTTCACGACCTCGATCGTCGATGCCCGCCCGGGCGACGACGTATCGCGGCCCAGTCGGCCCGCGTGGCGAGCTCAGCCCGTTGACGAGGTGGTGGATGCCGGCCGTGCGCGTCCTCGGCGAGCAGCTCCACGATCGCGTCGGCGACGTCGGCGGTGTAGGTCGGCGTGCCCCATTCGTCGCCGACGGCGCGCAGGGGCTCGCCGGCGGCCGCGCGCGCTCGGCCGCGGCGTCGAGGATGCTGGCTCGGGAAGTCGCGGCCCGGCGGCCCGAACAGCCACGCCGTCCGCGCGATCCCGAGCGCCGCGCCGGAGCGCTCGGCGAAGCGGCCGCGGTCGCAGCCGCTCGCCGGCGAGCTTCGACGCGCCGTACGGGTTGCCCGGCTGACGGCTCGCGGTCGGCGGCAGCCACGGCCGCCGTCGGCCGCGGCTCCCGTCGAAGACCTCGTTGGTCGAGACGATCAGCGAGGTCGATCCCGCGCGTCGGCGCAGGCCGCGGCGAGGACGCCGGTCGCGCGTCGCCGTTGCGCCGCGATGCGCCGAGCTCCGGATCGAGGGCGCAGCCGTCGACGTCGGTCCAGGCCGCGGCGTGGACGACGACCTCGGGCCGGTCGCGGTCGAGCGCGCGCCGACGCCGTCGGGCGCATCGAGGTCGAACGCGTCGCGGCGCCAGGCGATCGGGCCCGGCCGGGTCCGGTGAACGGCGCGTCGGCGAGGGCGTCGACGAGCGCGCTCCGAGGCGGCCGCGCGCCCGGTGACGGCGACGCGCATCAGTCGGTCGAGCGCGATCAGCCGCGCTGCAGCGCCAGTCGCCAGCCGCTGCCGTACTGGCGCTCGTACCAGCCGTCCCAGTCGCCCGACCGGGCCGCGCGCCACCACGCCTCGTTGGCGACGGTACCAGTCGATCGGTCGCCGCCAGGCCCGTCCTCGAACGCGGTCCGCGGCCGCCAGCCGAGCGCCGCGAGCTTCGCGCCGTCCATCGCGTAGCGCCGGTCGTGGCCCGGCCGGTCCTCGACCTGCATGACCAGCGACCACGGCTTGCCGAGGTGCTCGAGCAGGAGCGCGACGACGTCGCGGTTCGTCCGTTCGGTCGGCCCGGCGACGTTGTAGGTCTCGCCGGCTCGTCGCCGTGGCGCAGGACGTGGTCGATCGCCGCGGCGTGGTCCGAGACGTACAGCCACTCGCGCCGCTGGAGGCCGTCGCCGTAGAGCGGCAGCGGGCGGTCGTCGAGCGCGTTCGTCACGAACAGCGGGATGAGCTTCTCGGGGTGGTGATACGGCCCGTACGTGTTCGAGCCGCGGGTCACGACGGCGTCGACGCCGTGGGTGACGACATAGCTCCGGACGAGCAGCTCGCCGGCGCGCCTTGGCCGCCGCGTACGGCGAGCGCGGCGCGAGCGGCGTCGTCCTCGCGCGCGTGGCCCTCGTCGACCGAGCCGTAGACCTCGTCGGTCGAGACCTGCAGGAAGCGCGGCTTGCCGGCGGCCGTCCGGCACGCCTCGAGCAGGACGTGGACGCCGATGACGCCGGTCGCGCAGGAACGCCTCCGGGTCGAGGATCGAGCGGTCGACGTGCGACTCGGCGGCGAAGTTGACCACCGCATCGCGCGCCGGCGACGAGCGGCTCGACGACGGCCGGGTCGGCGATGTCGCCGCGCACGAAGCGTGAAGCGCGCGGCCATCTCCGAGGTCGTCGCGGACCGGCGCGAGGTTGGCCTCGTTGCCGGCGTAGGTCAGCTTGTCGAGGACGGTGATCCGCGTCCCGTCGCGGCGGCCGAGCACGTCGCGCACGTAGCACGAGCCGATGAACCCGGCGCCGCCGGTGACGAGCAGGCGGCCGAAGCGCCGGCGCTCGGCCACGTCAGGCCGACCGGCCGGCTGACCGGCGGCGCCAGGCGGCCCGCGGCATCGTCGTCGCGCGGCCAGCTCGGCGGCCCGCAGGAGCGACGGCACGGTCCCGGCGTCGGTCCAGTGGCCCTCGTAGATCGGGCTGAAGAGGCCGGCCGTCCGGGATGTAGTGGTTGAGCACGTCGGTGATCTCGAACTCGCCGCGCGCCCGACGGCGAGCAGCGTGTCGATGACGTCGAAGGCGTCGGGCCGCAGGAAGTAGACGCCGATCGGGATGAGGTCGCTCTTGGGCTGGTCGGGCTTCTCCTCGAAGCCGACGACCCGGCCGTCGGCGTCGAGCTCGGCGACACCGAAGCGCTCCGGATCGGGGACCTGGTAGAGCAGCGTGCCGGCGCCGTACGGTCCCGGTCTCGAACGTGGCCGGCGACGTCGGCCAGCGCCGGGCCGCGCAGGATGTTGTCGCCGAGGACGCAGCAGAACGCGTCGTCGCCGACGAAGTCGCGGGCCAGCCCGATGGCGTGGGCGATGCCGAGCGCGCCCGGCTGGTAGCGATAGGTCAGGTCGATCCCGAACGCGCGGCCCGTCGGCGAGCAGCTCGACGACGTCGCCGACGCTCTTGCCGCCGACGATGACCATGACCTCGCGGATGCCCATCCCGGCCAGCGTCTCGATCGGGTAGTAGATCATCGGCCGGTCGTAGATCGGCAGCAGGTGCTTGTTGGTGACGATCGTCAGCGGGTAGAGCCGGGTCGCCGTCCCGCCGGCCAGAACGATGCCCTTCATCGCGGCGAAGCGTAGCAGCGGCGCCGGCCGGCACACCGGCGATCAGGGCTTCGAGGCTCGTGGCCGCCGGCGCCGCCGGCGCTCGGCGACGTAGCACGGCTGCTCGCCCTGCGGGCAGCGTGCCGCCGGTCCGCTGCAGTCGACCGGCTGCTGCTCGATCGGCGGCAGGCCGCCCTGGTAGTCGAGTGATCGACCAGCAGGTACTCGAGCTTGTCGAGGTCGGCGCGGCCGGCTGCAGGTAGGCGCGTCTGGACGACGCCGTTGGCGTCGCGCCGGACGTCGACGACCTGGCCGATGAGCGAGGCCCTTCGGGATACGGGCGAGCGGACGCCGCCGCCGAGCTCGATGCCGGCGGTCGACGACCTCGTCGCCGACGGCGCGATCGCTCGCCCGAGTCGATCTGGCGCATGACCAGGACGCCGCCCGAGCTGGCCGACGACCTCGCCCGTCGCGGCGTTCGTCGTCGAGCTGGCCGATGACCGTCGAGTCGGCGTCGGTCAGCAGCGACGACCTTGGCGCTGTCCGGGCCGACCTCGACGACCCGGCCGGCGAGCGCGCCGCCGGCGCGATCGACGCACGTCGCCGACCGCGATGCCGTCGTTGGTGCCCTTGTCGAGCGACGACGAGCCGGCGGAACTCGGACGACTCGCGGGCGATGACGCCGTCGCCGACGGTCTGTGTAGTCGAAGCCGGCCCGGAGCTGGAGCAGCGCGGTCAGCTGATCGTTCTCGCGGCGGATCTCCTCGAGCCTGCGCGTTCTCGGTGGTCAGACGCTCGTTCTCGGCGCGGAGCGCTGCGTTGTCGACGCGCAGCCGGTCGATCTCGGCGATCGCCGTCGCCGACCGAGGCGACGCCGCCGGCCGACGCCGTCGAGCGCGCCCTGGATCGGCCGGAAGGCGAAGCCGATCGCCGTTCTGGAGCTCGCGCACGGCCGGGTTCGACGAGAAGCGCCATCATCACGACGCGTGACGACCAGCAGGATCGTGAACGACGATGCCGCGGCGTCGGGCGGCCCGGGTGGCGAAGGACCGATGTCATCGCAGGTCCGCTCGGCGGTCGGCGTCGGCTCAGCGCGGCGGCCGCGAGTAGGTCTCCGGCGACCAGGACGCGCGTCCATCCCGTCGAGCTCCTGGAGGACGACGCCGGTGCCGCGGGCGACGCAGGTCAGCGGGTCGTCGGCGACGTGGACCGGCATCTGGGTCGCCTCGGCGACGCGCCGGTCGAGGCCCGGCCAGCAGCGCGCCGCCGCCGGCGAGGACGATGCCCTGGTCCATGATGTCGGCGACGAGCTCGGGCGGCGTCTCCTCGATCGTGTCCTTGATCGGTGTCGACGATCTGCTGCGACCGACGGCTCGATCGCCTCGCGGATCTGGTCGGCGCCGACCTCGACGCTGCGCGGCAGGCCGGTCAGCAGGTCGCGGCCGCGGAGCGTGACGCGCTGGGCGTCCCACTCGCCGGGGTAGGCCGAGCCGATCGCGATCTTGATGTCCTCGGCGGTCCGCTCGCCGAGGAACAGGTTGTACTCGCGCCGGGCGAAGGTGACGATGTCCTGGTCCATCTCGTCGCCGCCGATGCGGATGCTGCGGCTGACGACGATGCCGCCGAGGCGAGATGACGGCGACCTCGGTCGTCCCGCCGCCGATGTCGACGATGAGGCTGCCCGGACGGCTCGCTGACCGGGCAGGCCGGCGCCGATCGCCGCGGCCATCGGCTCCTCGATGAGCCGCGCCCAGCGGGCGCCGGCGTTGAGGGCGGCGTCGCGGACGGCCCGCTTCTCGACCTCGGTCACGCCCGACGGGATGCCGAGCAGCATCCGCGGCCGCGGGATCATGCCGACCCGGTCGTGCACCTTGTCGACGAAGTACTTGATCATCTGCTCGGTCACGTCGAAGTCGCTGATGACGCCGTCGCGCAGCGGGCCGGACCGCGATGATGTTGGCCGGCGTCCGGCCGACCATCCGCTTGGCCTCGGCGCCGATCGGCGAGGACGCGCTTGGTCTTGGCGTCGATGGCCACGACGCGACGGCTCGCTCATGACGATCCCGCGGTCGCGGACGTGGACCAGCGTGTTGGCCGTGCCGAGGTCGATCCCGATGTCGCGGGAGAAGAGGCCGAGGATCCGGTCGAGCATGTGCGGGAGGCGGTCCTTCGTGGCGGTCGGTGCGTCAGGCGCTCGGCGTCGCTCGAGCGCGTTCGAGGCCGGCGATGGCTGGCGGGCACGACGCCGCCGGTGTCGAGCCGGTCGCGCGGGACACGGGCCGTGTCGGGCGGGCAGGCCCGGGCAGTCATACCCGAGCGTCGCTCGGGCCGGACCGGGGTCGGTCGGTCGCGCGAGCCGGCTCGCCTCGGGCGACGGTCGGACCGACCGGACGCGACGCCGCGGTCGCGCAGCGAGACGTACGCGTCGTGGCCGATGACGAGGTGGTCGAGCAGCTGGATGTCGAGCAGGCGGCCCGCCGCGAGCGCCTCGGCGGTCAGGTGCAGGTCGTCGGGCGAGGGCGTCGGATCGCCCGACGGGATGGTTGTGGACGAGGATGACGCCCGCCGCGTTGAGCCGGACGGCGTCGCGGAAGAGCTCGCCGACCCGCACCAGCGACGAGCTCACGTTGCCCTGGTAGACCGTCGCGACGCGCAGCACGTGGTTCTTCGTGTCGAGCATCACGACGCGCAGCTCCTCGCGCTCCAGCCGACCCATCTGGAGGATCAGCCGATCGGCGACGTCGCGCGGACCGCGGATCGTCCAGCGCGCGGACGGGCCAATCGGCGAGCAGCGGCCGTCCGAGCTCGAAGGCGGCGACCAGCTGGGCCGCCTCGCGCCTCGCCGATGCCGGTCACCTCGGCCAGCTCCAGTTCCGTCGGCCCGGGCCAGCCCGGTCAGGCCGTCATGGCGCGCCAGCGCGTCCGATGCCAGGTCGACCGCCGACCGGCCGCGCGTCCCAGAGCCCCAGACCAGCCCGATCAGCTCGGCCGCGGTGAGGCCGCCGCACCACGCAGTGGCGAGTCGCTCGTCGCGGCGCGCTCCGTGCGACGGGGACTCGATCGCCGGATCGCGCGACCGGCCGCGCGTAGGCAAAGCCCGGACCGGACGAAGCAGAGCGCGAGCGCCGATCGAGGCGACTGAGCGAGCGAGCGCACCTCAGCGCGCGTGGCGCACGCGCGGCGACCAAGGCGTCGACGCCCGGAGCGAACGATGAGAGCCCGCCGATTCCTCCGCCATCCGGACCTCGAGGACGACGCAGAGCCTAGCGACGGCCCCTCATCCGGCGGCTCAACGCAGCGATGCGCCGCGACTCACCCTGGTGCGAGGCGACCGGCTCGCGACCTCGGCGAGGATCAGCAGGATCCCGTTGAACGCGGCGTGGAGCCGAACGACGCCCAGATCGTCCCGCGCCGGAGGAAGATCCAGCCGAGCGCCAGCGCGACCGGCATGCGCGCGCTCGCGAAGCCGACGACCGCTAGCCCGAAGGCATCGCCCGCGTTCGTGCCGCTGATCGTCAGGACGTGGGCGAAGGCGAAGACCAGGGCGGCCAGGACGAGACCGCGCCGGATAGCTCGAGCCCGCGGACCCACGCCGTGGTCGCGAACGCCCGGAACAGGATCTCCTCGCCGAAGGGCGCCACGATCGACCCCGGCCAGCAGCGAGATCGCGAACCCGGTCGGATCGCCGGTCGGTGGCAGCGGGCTGACTGGGACGACCGGGAAGATCCGGAGCAGGACGCCGAGACCGAGCGCGGTGACGGCGATGACCGGGATCGCCCACAGCGCGCCGCCGGCCCATCTCCACGAACGCCGATCGCCGTCGAGTGCCCGGACCCCCATCGCAGCGCCAGGTCGAGGGCGCCCGGCGTCGACCACGAGCAGGCGCACCAGCGCGATGTGACCACCGCCTGGACGCTGACCGACAGCAGAGCCGCGAACGGACCGTCGAGCGCGCACGCCCAGCGAGGCCGAGCAGGATCGACGATGATGACCGCGATCAGCACCGAGACCGGGATCGCCGCGGCGAAGACGAGGAGCGGTGACGGGCCGCGGTAGGGCAGGCTGCGCCCGGCACGCGTCGCTCGATGCCCTGCGCCCCGGCGCCCGCGATCAGGCCGACCGACAGCAGGACGAGGCCGACGACGAGCAGTACGACCGCGGCCGTTCCGCCACCGCTGAGGACCCCGACGACGATGCAGCCGACACCGACCGAGGGTCGCCAGCCACCCGACGACGAACAGGCCCGGCGCGGAACGGCCCTCGATCGGTGAAGATGGAGGCGCCAGGCCGGGAGGCGGTCGCCGGCGGGGCGGCGGCCGATCCGCAGCGTCAGGGCTCAGTGGGGGAGCGGGCGGGACCAGGACCGGGGCAATGCTCGGCGGCGACTTCACGGACCGGATGGCGAGTCCGCGCCGCTTCCCTCGATGGTGGATCGGGCGGCAGGCCGGACGAGCTCAACGCTCGGGCAGCGGATCCTGCGCGGATGCCGGGATCGTCGGGGCGGTCGCCGGTCGCGGGCTCGGGCCGGCACGTGCGGACCGAGGACGGCAGCGCCGGTCGATGGCCGATGGTGCGGTGGCGGTCGTCGCCGAGATCGGTCCGTCGCATCACGACCGCGCGGCAACGCCTCGACGGCGGCCGCCGCCGGGCACCTCGCGGCGCTCGAAGTCCTTGCCGCACCAGGCGCACAGCGACCAGTCCGATGCCCGACCAGCCGGCTGCAGTTCGGGCAGACGCGGTTCGAGGCGTGTCCGGCAGTTCGGGCAGATGATCCACTCGTCGTCGATCCGCTCGCTCGCAGTCGGGCAGTGGTGGATCGACTCGACCTCGGCGAGGAGCGCCTCCTCGGCCAGGTTCCGCTCCCAGACCTCGCCGATCTTCTCGTGCGGCCGGACGATCTTGTAGACCCAGACGCGCGAGGATGAAGAAGATCGGGGTGAACAGGATGATCCCGGCGGCCGCGATGTAGGGCAGGATCGCGTTGTCGGACCGCTGCTGCATGTCGCGGAACGCCCAGTAGGCCGATCGCCAGCCAGATGACGATCAGGTAGATGCCGATGGCGCGTAGACCGAACTGGACAGGAGCACTGTCAAAGAAGCGAGCCGATCGTTTCACCGATCCGATTGGAAGATCTGATCCATGCGCTGCGGTCGTTGCCTCCGTGGGCTTCAGCCGGACCGGCTGGGCGAGGTCGGGCTCGGTCTGCCATCGCTCGGCGCAGTGTAGCAGGGGGGCTGTTCTGAGCCTCCGTCCCGGCCGTCGTGCCCTCAGACGAGTGGTTCGACCGCCACGTGACGGTGGCCCCACAGCGCGACGACGCCACCGATCAGCAGGGCGATCCCGCCGAGCAGCGTCATCGTCAGGTCGACGCGTCGGCGCCGGGGGGCCGACGACGTACGGCCAGGCGAGACCGAGGAGCAGCCCACCGAAGACCGGCCCCAGGATCCCGATGAGATCAGGCCGGGACCGGCTTGCCGCGGATGGCCAGGGCAGGACCGCGAGCAGGCCGAGTGAAGACGAACAGGTGTGTCGGGCCTCGCCAGCCCCAGCCGTCGAAATAGCCACCGACCGTGCTCGCGCCGATGACGACGCGCGACCAGGGCAGCAGGAACCCGAGCAGCGCCATCGTGGAGCCGACGACGATGAACCAGCCTGCGATCTCGACGAAGCGATGCCGGGTCAGGGCACGGTGTCGGAGCCACCAGGTCAGGTCCTTCGCTTTGGGCGCGCGGCCGTGGGTGCCTCGGGGGCGGGTGCCTCGGGTGCTGCCGAGGGAGCGGCGTGGTGGACGCCGTTCGACGACGTCACCGCCGTCCCCATGGCCAGTGCCATCGCCTGCGAGGGCGGCCGATAGGCGCTCGGCGGCGGCATGCGGTCGTCGGCCTGATCGGTCTCGGGTGTGAGGTGGCGCTGATACGGCCGAGCGACCAGGACCGGAGGCGGCGCCACGATCGGGGCCCACGGGGTCTCCGGCAAGGCGGCGATCGCGGACGGCTCGAGCAACGGGACGATCGCGGCACGCTCGGCCTCCGCCCGCGCTCGGTCAGCCTCAGCCCGGGCTGCAGGGCGGCGACGGCGAGGGTCGGTGCGTAGTTCGGGGTCCGGGAAACGACGGCCGCCGGGGAAGGGGCTGGCACCGCCGCCGGCTCAGGGCGTCCCGGTCGTCGGGACCGGCGTCGCCAGTCCGGGGCAGGGGCGGCAGTCGTCGCGGCAGACTTCGATGGCGCGCCTGCTGCCGCGGCCGACAGCCGGCGGGGTCGCAGCGGCCGTCGGCGGCGACCCAGCTTGGCTGTCCGGGGTCGCCACGGCGATCGCCGGCGCAGGCTTCGAGGCCGGGGCGCGGCCGCGGCGGTGGCCGGGGCCGGCTTCGAGGCGGCGGCGGAGGGCGCGGGAGCCGGCGTGTTCGCGGGGGGCGGGCGCAGCCGCGACGGTCGCCTGCGCTTCGGGCCGGTCAGGAAGGGAGGTGGCGTGCGCTTGCGCGTCGTGGTCGGCTTTACCGGCTCCGCCGTCGCGACCGCGACGGACGCGGCAACGACCGGCTCGGGCGACATCTCTGGCTGGGAGCTCGGACCTCGACCCGGGCGACTGGACTGGCAGACCCGCGCCCTCCCGTCGCTTGGACGCCAGAAGGGCACCGCAGCACGACGGGCAGGACAGGCGGCCATACGGCGCCGCTGCGCCGCACCTCGATGCATTCGAAGGTCTTTGTCATCGGCATGGTTCACCTCGCCGTCGGGAACGGCCCCGAGGAGCCAGAACCACGGGCCGCAGCGTCGCAGGACGACGCGGGTCGAGCGCGCCAGTGACCCGGTCGGCGGATCCGCGGCCCCCGAACGTCCCTCCCGGGCAACCTCGACGACGGTCCAGATGGCTGCTCTCGCCACGCGCAGAACGACGCCGATGAGCACGCAATCCGACGACCGGGAGGCCGAACGAGACGCGACCACGGTAACGACCAACTGGATCGGGTCGTCCCGACCGCTCTGTGACCGACCCCACCGCCCCAGATGCCAGGCCGGCCGCAAGCTCCCGACGGCACGATGAGGATGACCAGCAGGACCAGCGACGGAAGCCAGAACCGTGCCAGCGACGACAACGGCTCGCACAGCAGGACCGCGATCGCGTGCACGAGAGCCGCGCCGATCGCCCGCGTCGGTCAGGACGATGCGCCGAGCCGCAACCGCTCCGACGATCTCGGCCAGCGTCCAGGCCACCAGCACTGGCGATAACGACCTCGGGCGCGCCCTCCCCAGCACGCGGACGGCGAGCGGCGCTGCGACGTCGAGCGGCGCCGTCAGTTCCCGGTAGGTCCACGAAGACCAAGCGGACGGGACCCGAGCACAAGGACGGATGTGCGCCAGAGCGGCGGGGACGCGAGCGGCCGAGCGATGAGTGCATCCGGGCCGCGACGCGTGACCGGCGCCGGCTGTGGCCCCCGGGCTGGGCTGCGGCCCCGCCACATCCTCGTTGCTCGCGGCGATCCGGGCGCCCCTCGGCCTCCACGCCGCGCCGCGCCAGCCTTCAGCGATGAGCCAGAGCGGGGCACCGGCCCTGATGGACGAGGTCACCACTCACGACCTCGATCGGGATCGCGCCGAATGCGACCGTCATGAGCGACGGGCCGATCGAGGTTGCCGATGCCGACGGTCGTCGGCAGGACGACGATCGGCAGCAGGACGAGAGACGATCCCGCCGCGGAGGAGGAACTGGTACTGGGGGCGATGGGCCAGCGTGGCGAAGGCGTCGCGGCGAGGGTCACCAGGAGTGCCGCGAGCAGCGCCCGGCCGCGGTCACGGGGCGGGGCTGGTCGATGCCCCGCGCTGGCGTCCGGGACTCGGACCGACGCTGCCGGGAGCGAGGCACCCGGAGGCGCTGGAGGGCGGGGCCTGGACGAGCGCGATCTCAGCGCCGTAGCGCGCGAAAGTCGCCGTTGCGGAGCGCCGTCTGGGCGATCTCAGGCAAATGCGCGTTGGCGAAGTCGATCGGCCCGGGCACGTCATTGCCGCGACGGCGCACCCGGTGGCGTCGAGACCGGGCGTCGGCCCCGGCGTCGCCCCCGGTGCCGGGCGATGGGACCTGGAGTGTGGGCACCGGCGCCGGCGGCGGGCCGGGCCCGCCCGTCTCCTCGGCCGCTCAAGCAGGAGGCGCAACGCGTCGCCCAGCGATTCCGGCCCACACGACCGACTGGCGCGGCGGGGGCGGCGACGATGGCAGAGCGAAGACCCGGGAACGCGGACCTGGTCGACTGCAGGCTAGACCGGCTGGAGGTAGATAACCAATACGTAAC
>ERZ1370068.11000-contig-9651_pt1 | contig 44919 bp, 84 predicted proteins | sample MGYA00561227_ERZ1370068 | MGnify/ENA primary metagenome ERZ1370068 (study PRJEB38410, sample SAMEA6850437) | metagenome | study: Metagenomic assessment of the ecological functions of the soil: analysis of the soil microbiota associated with the...
GGTATTACTTCGTTCAGTTGCGTAGTGCATCCTCGCGCTTCCTCGGCATGCAGTTCGAGATCGCGGTGTTCGCGGGCCTCGTCGGCATCCTGCTGTGCGCGATGCTGGGCGGCATGCGGGCGGTGACCTGGACGCAGATCGCGCAGTACATCGTGCTGATCGTCGCCTACCTCACGCCGATCGTCATCCTGTCGACACAGCACTACGGCATTCCGATCCCGGAACTGACCTACGGACAAGGCGATCGCGGAAATCACGGCCCGCGAGCAGCAATTGGTGAAGGACGGGCTCGCGGTGCTGTGCACGCAAGAGGCCTGTCCGGCCGGGACGCTGCAGGCCGCACATCCAGCCCTTCATGAACTACACGCCGCTGAACTTCTTCGGCATCATCTTCTGCATGATGGTCGGCACGGCGTCGCTGCCGCACATCCTGATGCGCTACTTCACCACGCCGTCGCGTGCGTGAGGCGCGCGAGTCGGTGGCGTGGTCGCTGCTGTTCATCTTCCTCCTGTACTTCTCGGCGCCGGCCTATGCGGCGTTCTCGAAGCTGGAGGTCTACACCAACATCATCGGCAGCGACATCGACGCACCTCAAGCCCGTGGCTGTTCCACGTGGGGCGAGCTCGGGCTGATCCAGATCTGCGGCAAGAATGCCGTCAACCTGCGATGCCGCCATCGCTGCCTGCAAGGCGATCGCCGGACATCCCGGCGTGCTCGCGCTTCCAGGACTTCGTCATCAATACGGACGTGATCGTGCTCTCCACGCCGGAGATCGCGGGCCTGCCGTATGTGATCTCGGGCCTGGTCGCGGCCGGCGGTCTGGCGGCGGCGCTCTCCACCGCCGACGGGCTCCTGCTCGCCATCGCCAACGCGCTCAGTCCACGACATCTACTACAAGATGCTCGACCCGAATGCGCCGACCATCCGTCGGCTCACGGTGGCCCGGGTGCTCTTGTTCTTCGTGGCCGTGGCCTCGGCGGCTCTTGCGGCGACGAGACCGTCGGACATTCTGGCCATGGTGGGCTGGGCGTTCTCGCTCGCGATGGCCGGCAACTTCCCGGCGCTCGTGCTGCGGCATCTGGTGGAAACGCGCCACCACGACCGGCGCGATCTGCGGGATCATCGCCGGGTGGGGCATCTGCCTGTTCTACCTCGTGACCTCGAGGTATTTCCCGCAGGCGGGCGTTACCTACTTCGGCATGACGTCGCTGCTGAACCCGGAGACCGGCAAGGCCCTGATCAATGTCGCCCAGGTCATGGCCGATCCGAAATGGCTCGCCGACGTGCCGGCGAGCGCGGCAAACCCGCTGGCCAACAGGGTCGGCTGGTTCGACCTCAACAACATCAACTGCGGATTGCTGGGCATGCCGCTCGGCTTCCTGGTGATCGATCGTGGTCAGCCTGCATGGGCAAGGCGCCGTCGAAGGAGATGCAGGCCCTCATCGACGAGATCCGCAAGCCGCGCGGCAGGACGGTGCTCGAAGAGAAGACGGCCTGACGCTGCGTCGCGTCCGATGCTGGACGCGGGGCCCTTCGGGGCCCCGCTTCTTTCGGCGGGCATGCCTCCTTGCCGCTCGCGCACGCGCGGCCGCCATGATGTGCGCGCCGCCGGAGTTGGCCGTGGGCGCGTCCAATCCGTTCCTCACCTACTGGTACTACCACCTGCCGAACTTCGTTCTGGCGGCGCTGATGTACACGCTGCTCGGCCGCGTCCTGCTCGGCGCTGTTCGTCGAGCCGGACTCCTCGAACTACATCTGGCGCTTCTTCTGCCGCGTCACCGATCCGTTCGTCGCGCTGATCGCGCACGGTGACGCCGAAGGCCGCGGCGCCGGTCGTCGTGTGGCTGTTCGGCGTCGTCTGGCTGTTCTGGCTGCGCGTGCTGCTGCTCTACGTGTTCCTGGTCCTCGGGCGCAGTCCCCGCACGAGCTGAGCCGCGCCATGGACCGCAATCTCTACTACATCGGCATCGCCTTCTTCGGGATGGTCAACGGCCTCTTCAATCCGCTCTGGCTGCCGTTCGCGCTATGTCTTCATGCAAGATCCTGATCGCCGGCGCTGCTTGTTCGGCAGCGTGAGCCTCTGACTTCTGATGTTCGCCTCGCTGATGGTCTCGACCGCCACCATCATTCTCGGCGGCATTCCCGCGGCCATCTACGAGCGCTTCATCGGCGCCAAGGACGACTCCACCGAGGCCTCGCTGTGGATCTGGCTGGCCGGCACCGGCATCCTGACCATCCCCGCCATCGGCAGCTTCCTGAAGATCGGCTTGTGACCGGCGCGCGCACGAGATTGTGACTGCCGCTTTCTCGGGGTAGGTTGCATAATCTTGCGGGGCCGCGAGGGCTATTTGCCGACAGGGGACCGTTGCCGTGGATGACATTCGCCGCATCGCCTACGAGACCGTGCTGCGCGCCTGCGGCTTCGGCTCGCTGACCATCTTCTGCATCATGATCGGCCTGTCCTTCGATCCGACGGGTCGTCGTTCCAGTCCGGCGGCGTTCTGACCACGCTGATGACGTTGATCCTGGTCCTGAAGGCCTACGAGGCGCGCACCAAGCCCTACCGCCGCACCGAGATGTGGCTCTATCTGCCGAAGGACGCCAGCGTCCGCCCGAAGGCCTCCGCGCAACAGCATCACCGCGGACCATCATGCGCGAGGTCTACCTGACCTTTGCGCTGTGGACCTCGGCGATCGCCATCGGCATGTGGGGATAGCCCTGACGCTTTCATCTCATCGAGTTTGTGATCTGGGCCAGCGAGCGCAATCGATGATGCCTAGCGCGAGCTTTTCGCCCCCTGGTACTATCACGTGCCAAACCTGATCCTGCTGGCGCTGATCTGGCTGCTGATCGTGCGGCTTGCCCTCTCTGGTGCTCCTCGGCCGCGGCAACCTCGTGGTCCGCGTCCTCGAAGCTGCCACCAGTCCGGTGCTCACGGCGGTCGGCGCCATCACGCCGAGGCTGGTGCCGGGCGTACTCGTCGTGGTCTTCGCCATCGCCTGGCTGCTGGCGGCGCGCGTCGCGCTCTTCGTCGCCGTGTCGGCAACGGGCGTGCGGCTATCGATGGGCTAGGCAAGATGCAGACGCGAAGTCCTCTCCAGAGGCTCCTGCAGCGCGATGCCTTGGTCGCGGCAACGGCCGCGGCTGGCGGTCGTCAGCGGCCTGCCAGTGACGCCGCTCTTCGACTCCATCTCCTACATTCTCTACCTCTTCACCCGCGGCTCCTCCTTCATCGGCGGGGATGTGCTCTTCTATGGGACGTCGGCGGTCATCGCCGTGATGACCCTGCTGATCGGCGGCATTCCCGCGGCCGTCTACGAGCGCATCCGCGGCTTACAGGAGAGCACGCCGGTGTCGCTGGGCATCTGGCTGGTGGCGACGGCGCTGCCTCGCCCTGCCGGCCTCGAGGGCCGCGACGGGCCTCTGGTAGCGGCGTAGGGCCGGTGCGCCGCTCAGCGCGCGGGCTTGGTGGCGGCGACTTGCGGGTGCCCAGCCGGAGGCGGTCTCGGCCTCGGCGCCGGCGACGACCGAGCCCTTGAGCTCGGGCGCGGGCTGGGGTGCGGCGGCCGCAAGGGGCCTTGGGCTCGAGCTTCACGATGTTGCGCACGTAGTCGACGTTGGCGGCGGCGTTGTCGGCGGGCAGATCGCGCGCCGCGGTCAGCTTCGCCTCGTCGTACTTGCCTTGCAGCCCCAGCACGAGGGCGAGGTTCTGGCCGACGCGCGGCTCGTTGCCGCCCGCGGCCGCCGCCCGCTTGAGCAGCGGCTCGGCCTTGTCGGGATGGCCCTCCATGGCGTGGGCAAGCGCCAGGTTGTTGAGGATCGAGGCCTGTTCCGGCGCCAGCACCAGCGCCCGCTCGTAGAAGGCGATGGCGTCCCGGTACCGGCCCTGCTTGGCGAGCACGGTGCCGCGCGCCGAGATCAGCTTCCAGTCCGGGTTGGTCGGGTCGTCGGCCTGCTCGAGCAGCTTGGCGGCGAGGCTCACCTGATCGAACTCCAGCGCCAGCCGCCCGTATTCGGCGTTGAGGCCGCGGTGGGCGCCGTGGAACACCGAGGCCTGCTGCAGCACGGCCAGGGCCTGGCGCTTCTCGCCCAGCGCCTTGAGGTTGCGGGCGTAGTTGAGAGCGTTCTGCGCATCGCGCGGGTTCTTGGCGAACTCCTTGCCCCAATACTCCGTCGCCTTCTGCAGGTCGGTCCTGGTATCGGGCGTGGCGGTGGCGGTAGCGTCGGTAGCGGGGCGGCCGGGGATTGTGCCGCCGTCAGCTGAGGCAGGGAGCTGAGCTGCGAGCAGGCGCCCAGCATGAGGCCGACCCCGGCGATGACCAATGCGTTGAGGACGGGGCGTCTGTTGCGCGCCGCGCCGATGCTTGCCGCTGCAGCCATGTCCGAGACCCCGCCCCAGTAATCGCCCGCGTGATTCGCGGGTCGAAGCGTCAGTTTCCGAGGCAACCATCAATAATGCATTAACCTTGCGCGTGCCTTGAGTTGCGGGGCCTCAGGCGGAGCCCTTGGCCTCCCGGCGCGCGCCCTGCCTCCCACTCGGCCATGGCGGGAAGGGCGAACAGGGCATCGACGTAGGCCTGCGCCGTGCCGTCGTCGCCGTAGGGGCAAGGTCGGGAAGATAGGTGCGAAAGCGGGTGGCGACGGGGGCGTACATGGCGTCCGCCGCCGTGAAGCCGCCGAACAGCAGCGGCCCCGACGCCCCGAAGCCGGCGGCGGCAGTCGCGCCACAGGGCGACGATGCGGCGCACCTCGGCGCCGACGGCGTCCGGCAAGGTCGCCATGGGGGCGCGGGCGAGGAGGTCCATCGGGCAATGCTCGCGCAGAGCTGCGAAGCCCGAGTGCATCTCCGCCGACACCGAGCGGGCGAGCGCGCGGGCGTCGCGCCGCTCGGGCCATAGCCTGCGCCTCCGGGTGCGCCTCGGCCAGGTATTCGAGGATGGCCAGGCTGTCCCAGATCGCCTGCCCGTCGTCGGTCAGCAGCGTCGGCACCTTGCCGGCGGGCGAATAGCGCAGGATCTGCGCCTTCGTGTCCGGCTGGCGCAGCTTGATGTTGATCTCCTCGAACGGAATGCCGGCATGCCGCAGGGCGAGCCAGGGCCGCAGGCTCCAGCTCGACGAGTGCTTGTCGCCGATTACCAGCTGATATGTCATGACCTTCCCCACAGCCGTCTGCCGCGACGGCGATTGTCAAGCCGCCGCGCGCTGCTCGATAATGCCACGAACCCTCTTTGGCGAATTCATCCATGGCAGCAAGAGACAAGACGAAGCAGGCAGCGGGCCCGCGGCCGTTCTGCTGGCGGCCGACGCCAAGAAGAAATCGATCCCGATCTGGCTCGCCCGCAACGCCGGCTGGCTGCGCGAGGCGCCGCTGACGGGGCGCAGAAGGCGTGGGTGGAGGCGCAAGGGTTCAAGGGCGACGCGCAGAAAGCACCTGCTGCTGCCGGGCCCCGAGGGCACGCTCGCCGGCGCCGTGCTGGGGCTCGGCGAGGCGCGCGCCGGCGATCCCATGGACAAGCCGGAGCTCGCCGTCGGCTACCTGGCGGGCGTGCTGCCGCCCGGCTGCTATCACCTGGCCGACGACCTCGGCGGAGCCCGAGCTGGCGGCTGTGGCCTGGGGCCTCGGCGCCTATCGCTTCCGCCGCTACAAGTCCGGCCGACGGCGAGGACGGTGGCGCAGCTCAAGGTGCCGCGCGGCGTCGATCACGCCCGCGCGCTGTCGCTCATCGAGGGGTCTGGCTCGGCCGCGACCTCATCAACACGCCGGCCAGCGACCTGGGGCCGCAGGAGCTGGAGGATGCCGCCCGCCAGCTCGCCAAGAAGCACGGCGCCAGCGTGTCGAGCATCGTCGGCGACGACCTGCTGGCCAAGAACTTCCCGATGATCCACGCCGTCGGCCGCGCCAGCGACCGACGCCCCGCGGCTCATCGACCTCAGGTGGGAAGGCCCGGGGGCCGCGCCGGCGCCAGCGATGGTCACGCTGGTCGGCAAGGGCATCTGCTTCGACACGGGCGGCCTCGACATCAAGCCGGCCAGCGGCATGCTCATCATGAAGAAGGACATGGGCGGGGCGGCAGCCGCGCTGGCGCTCGGGCACATGGCGATGGCGGCCAAGCTCGACGTGCGCCTGCGCATCCTGATCCCGGCGGCCGACAACAGCATCGCCGGCAACGCCTTCCGCCCCGGCGACGTGCTCACCAGCCGGGCCGGCACGGACCGTCGAGATCGGCAACACCGATGCCGAGGGCCGGCTGGTGCTCGCCGATGCGCTGGCGCTATGCCGACGAGGAGCGCCCGACGACGGTCGCCAGCTTCGCCACGCTGACGGGCGCCGCGCGCGTGGCGCTGGGACCGGACCTGCCGCCGTTCTACACCGACGACGACGAGCTGGCCGGCGCGATCGCCGCCGCCGGCAACCGGGTCGGCGATCCGGTCTGGCGCATGCCCTTCTGGGCCGGCTACGAGGCGAGCCTCGACAGCCCGGTGGCCGACATGAACAACGTCTCCGAGGCGCCGTTCGCCGGGTCGGTGACGGCGGCCCTGTTCCTGCGCCGCTTCGTCAAGCAGGCCAAGCGCTTCGTGCATTTCGACATCTACGGCTGGCGGCCGGCGCTCAAGCCGCTCGGCCCCAAGGGCGGCGAGCCGCAGGCCGCGCGTGCCATGTTCGAGGTGCTGCGCGGCACGCAGGCGCGCTGAAGCAAACAAGAGCTGCAAAACCTTGACCACGCCCCTCTCGATCCGCGCCGCAACGCCTACCGGAGCGACCTCGCCGCCGAGGCGCCTGCGCGAGCAAGGTGCCGGCTCCGCGCTATGCGCCCGGCGAGCAGCGCCAGGTCGTCGCACTGCCGCCGCGCCGCTGCGCGACGCGCCCGATGCGCGCGGCAGCTGGACCACGCGAGGCCCTGTTCGGCGAGCTCGTCACGGTCTACGAGGAGCGCGACGGCTGGGCCTGGGTGCAGCTCGAGCGCGACGGCTACGTCGGCTACCTGCGCGCCGTCGGCGCTGTCCGCGCAGATCAAGCGGCCGACGCACCGGGTGAAGGCGCTCGGCACGTTTCTCTATCCATCGGCCGACGTCAAAGCCTGCCCGTGGATGCAGCTCAGCATGAATTCGATGCTGGCGGTGGCGGAGATGGGCCCGACTTTCGCCAGGCTCGAGGACGGCAGCTTCGTTCCCGCCCGCCACATCGCCGAGCGCGACCGCTTGCGCCCGATTTCGTCGCCGTGGCCGAGGCGTTTCACCGGCGTTCCCTATCTGTGGGGCGGCAAGACCCGCCTCGGCGTCGATTGCTCCGGGCCTGCTGCAGATCGCCATGCAGGCTGCCGGCCTCGAGTGTCCGCGCGACAGCGACATGCAGCAGGCGCGAGCTCGGCACGGATGTACCGATCGGGGACGACCTCGACGGCCTGATGCGCGGCGACATCGTGTTCTGGAAGGGCCACGTCGGCATCATGGTCGACGCCTACCTGCTGCTGCACGCCAACGCGCACCACATGGGCGTCGTCGTCGAGCCGCTCGGCAGCGCCGTCGACCGCATCGCGCGGGCCGGGTTGGCGATCGCGGCGATCCGGCGGCTGGAGAACAAGGGCGCGTAATTGCGGCTCTTGCCGAGAGACCGATCGCTGCGCGACAACACACGGCCGGCACCTGGAACCTCGATCGACCGCAGCTCTACCCGGAAGCTGCCGGATCGCAGACGGTGGCAATTGCCATGAACAGGCATTCACGCGATGCGCCGATTCTCGACTAAGCATCGCGGCTTCGTTCCCGGTTCTCAGCATGCGTCTGCGTTCGGCGAGAAGAACACTGTTGATCCCTCAACGATGCTCTTCGTCAAATCATTGATCAGCGATGCGCGCGTCCAATGACCATCAAGTCCATCCGATCGAATAGCTGGACACGCGAGCCGTCGCTGACGGCGTTAAAACACAACTGGCGCGGCTCTATTTTTTCCAATCGCGGCAGAGCTGATCTTCGCGAATGCTCCAGGAACCTGTCATCAAGCTCGGTTGGCTCGCTCCCCTCGCAGAACCGCGGCGCTGCCATCGGTATTGAGCCAGATCCGATACGGACCGTGCATTGCCGCGTCGCCGTAAAGTAGTGTCTTTCCCGCGCAGCATCCGAGAGAGCGCGTCCCCGAGTGCGCGCGGGTATTGGGCCGACTCGATCGACGCGTCGGGTCCGATGTCAGGAAACTTTCCGCATCGAGCACAAGCCAGAGGAAGTCGACCGACTTGCCTGAGGTTCGGGCCTTGGTCGAGTGAGGCGCACGATGAACAACGACCAAATCCAAAGCCGGGATTACAAAGTGCATACTGACCACCGTACCCCTGGGCAAAGAAGGTGCCCTTCGGCAGTTTGACGGAGGGTGCCAGAGCCGTTGTTGATGGAGCCGATCCACCACAAATAGCCGTAGCCAGGGCCCCATTCCGAGCTCGAGTGGGGTTGTACGCTCGCCTCGATCCAGCGCGCTGGGACGATCTGGCGGCCTTCCCACTGGCCCTTGCGAGGTAAAGCAGAGGCGAAGCGAGCCAGATCGCGCGCGCTCATTTTGAACAGGTATGCCGGATGGACCGACGCTCCACCGGTGACGTATTCACCGTCGGCTGGACGATAATCCTGCATGCCGATTGGCCGGGCGATCTCGCGCTCGAAGGCATCGAAGATCGACGAACGCACGGCACGTTCATAAATGGTGCCGAGCGCGTTGAAATCCCAATTATTGTAGTACCAGAAGCTTCCCGGCTTGCGACTGAAGCGAGGAGGGCGCTGCGCTGCCATACCAGCTGACTCATAGAGTGCAGCATGGTAGATGCCCGACCGCGCAGTCAGCAGATCACGCACGGTCGCGCTTTTTCCTCGGCAGTGAGGGACGGCTCGTTGTCATCAATGCCGAGCGCGCCAACGGGTTGTGCAAGGTCGATCTCGCCCCGTTCAACGGCAATGCCGATCAGCGCACTCAGCAGGCTCTTGCGCACCGAAGCGAGCGGCGTCTTGGCGGCCGTGTCGCCCCATTCTGCGACAACTGCGCCGTGGTGCACGATCATGACCGAGGTCGAGCCGATGCGCTTTGACCACGCCTCGGCTTTCGCCAGCCTTTCCGTTGCCCATCCGGCAATCTCGGGATCGACGCGTTCCCAAGTCGCCGCCGGGAAACGCTCAGCGGCAACGGCAATTCCACCGCCTATGGCTGCGGCGATGGATGCACATAATATCGCGGTGGCTAACCCTAACGTGTGAGGCTTCATCGATCTTGCCTGCGAGCGTTGCGCGGTTCGCTTCAATGTGCCCGAATGGAGATCCAAGCCCTCGAGCCCCCTTCACTTTTGGGCTTCGCGCCTGCCGCGCCATTAGTAAAAGAATTGGGCGCGCTGAACCGAGGATTGAATGGCAGATCGGGGTCATGATCTGCGCTGCCACGCGGGGCGACCGACTGAAGGCGACGGAAAGCGGACCCCGGCAGTCTTAGCGGGCATCGGCAATAGATGCCGCTTTGCACGCACAGAGCTATTGGCCTCCCTGCCTAGCCGGGCCGCGACGAGCATCTCGAGGAACCGCTGCCAGGCTTCCACGGCCTCGGGCCTGACCATGCCCGGACTAGGCGTTCTCCTCGAGGATGCCGACCTTGAGCCGGACGCCGGCGAGCAAGGTCGTCGGTGACGCGCGCGCCCTTCTCCAACAGCAGCCGGACGATGCCGATGTTGCCCGCGAATGCCGCATTCATGATGGGCGTCTTGTCGGCGCCGCCGAGGTTGTGGATGTCGGCGCCCTTGTCCAGCAGGTGCTGCACCACGTCCTTATGGCCATGTTCGGCTGCCAGGTTGAGCGCCGTGTCGCCGAATTCGTCTGCGCGCATCGATATCCGCGCCCTGCCGCAGGGCCTCCTCCACGCCCTCGAGGCTGCCGTCGGCGGCAGCTTCGAGGAGGCGATCATTGGCCGAGCTCGCCACGCCGGAATTCCTTCGAGCAGGTGCGGTCGCCTTCAGCCGGGGCGGCAAACAACCCCATGACCGCATTGCGCAGGTTGGCGACCGAGAACGGCTCGAAGCGGAACACGACGACGTGGCGCCCCTCGCTCACCTCGACGCCGCGGAACAGGACGTTGGCCCGCAGCACCCGGGCGGGCCGCCCGTCGACCTCGGCGACCCAGCCGGGATAGTAGATGTCATGGGCCATGACGATGCCGGGCTGGTCGCTTTCGACCTCGATCTCGAGACGATCGGGGCCCCATGAGAGGATATCCGCCCAGCCCCTGTCCCGCCGCACGCTCGACGGCCAGTAGACGCGCACCGGCGCCGTGCCGTCGTCGATCTGCGCCGTCTCGCCGGCGGGGCTGATCGTGATACCGCCCCGCCCTGACCTGGGCGTCCGCATCCGCCACCACCACGCGCTTGATGAACTTGACGCGCGGCTCGGCCCGTCGCAGCCGGTAGATCCACACCTTGGGGCCCGCCAGCAGCACGTCCGAGACGGGCCGGCGCAGCAGATGCGGCACCTCCTCGATCGGCCGGCCGAGCACGAGGTATTCGAGCCCCAGCTCGCGCGCCAGCGCGCAGTCGTAGCCGTCGAAGGAGGCCGGGAACAGCCGCTGGTCGACGATATGCGTGGTCTCGCCGGGAGAGACCAGGCGGTCGTAGGAGCCGATGCGCAGCGGGTTGTAGCCGTTGGTCGCCTCCAGGCCGCGCGCCATGGCGAGGTTCTGCCACGAGCCGCTGACGCCGACGACCTCGACCCGCGGCCGCTCGCCCTGCGTGTGCCGGCTCTCCAGCTCGCGCTCGAGCACGGCCAGCGCCTGCGCATCGTCGCCCACCGGCTGCTTGCAGCACCGAGTAGTAGGCGGGGCTTTCGGCGTTGAGGCTGGAGGCCGCGCTGCACCAGATGAGCTCGCCCGTCGCCACCAGCGCCACGCAGGCCGCGGCAGCCGTGCGCATCTGGGCCGTTCGCGCGCACGCCAGCACGCCAATCACCAGCAGCGCCGAGCGGCGCGACCTTCAGGACCTCCCAGAGCGACGACCAGCCCGTGATTGGATATGCGCGAGAACAGCACCGCCCACGCCACGATGCCGAGCGCGGCCGCAGCCACGGCGACGAGCCGCCAGCGCGCGACGCGCGGGATGCCCTCGCGCACGTAGTCGGCGAGCAGCTGGCCGGCGAGAGGGCGAATGCGGCGACCAGCACGAAGGTGCCGTCGATCGGCCGGCGGAACAGGTTGATGCCCGGCACGTACCTGGAACGCCAGGGCATAGAGCGGCGTGTAGCGGCCCAGCGCGTAGAGCAGCGCCACCAGCAGCACCGCGGCCATCACCCGGTTGGCGCGCCGCAGCACACCGCCGCCGGCGATGCCGAACCAGAGCAGGACGATGGTCGAGGCGGCGCCGACGAAGAGATAGTTGAACGAGCGATCGGTGGCGCCGACCGCGGGCAGCGTGTCGTGGTTCGGTCCCCAGTAGACTTGCGTGCTCTCGAGCGAGCCCAGCACGTTGGCCACCGCCAGCGACGCCAGGTTGGCCGGATAGAGCGAGGCCTCCAGCGCCTTGTCGAGCGGCACCTCGGGCCGATTGGAGAGGGCCGCGAACTGCACCGTCAGCAGCAGCGGCACGGCCAGCAGCGACCATGCTGACGATGCGCCATCGTCGCCAGCACCGCCGCGCCGCTCGCGCAGATAGCGCCGCCGGTCGTCGGCCGAGAAAATCTCGCCGGCGAGCACGGCGGCCAGCACGAAGCACAAGCAGCAGGGCTTCGTGGTTGCGGCCCAGCGCCAGCACGGCGGCGACGACGCCGAAGGCGCCCGCGATCGGCACGGAGCGGCGCTGCAGCGCCATCTGCAGGAGGAGCAGCACGACCGGGAACAGCCCGTAGCTGATGATGATGCCGCTGTGCTGCAGCCGGCCCGAGGCCGGTCCGCCGAACATGAAGATGACCGCGGCGAGGACGGAGGCCGGCAGCGGCCAGCCCGCGCGCCAGCCGAGCGCGCCGACGGCAAGCCCGCCGACGGCCAGGTGTGCGTAGACGATGAGATCGAAGGCGCGGATCGACGGCGCCGGATCGAACAGGGCCCACAGCACGAAGGGCGGAGAGAAGATCAGCGACTGCGGATCGGCGACGCTCGGGTGCCCGCCGTAGTGATAGGGGTTCCAGAACGGCGCATGGCCGCCATGGATGGTGGAGGCGAGGAAGCGGAAGAAGGCGTAGAATTGGTTCTTGGCGTCCCACGGCACGACCGTGTCGGTGACGATCCAGCGGCTGGCGGCGACCAGCCAAATGGCTGCAATGACGGCAAGGACCAGGGCCAGGCCCCAGTCACGTTCCCGCACGCAGGCGTCCTTGGCATCACGCCGGGTGATTGGCGCAGACTCGAGCACGCACGCCCCTTCTGGCGTGCCAAACGCGGGCCGTTGGCGGCCCTTCGTCGGCACGTTCCCTTCCCCAGGCGTGATGCTACGCGGTGGGCCACGCGGTCTCAATCCCCGAAATCGAGTGCCGTGACCCTCGCACACAATGATTGCTATTTCTGGATGCAATATGGCGGGCCCCGGCGCCGGCACATTCTGCCCACTAAGCGATTGCCAACGCATGCGTTTCACTCCTACAGTCGCTTGGGCTTTTCGGCCCATGCGTGCGCCTGCCCTTCAGTCCTATCGCTGTGCAAGAGGAGGACGTCCATGGCAGAAAGCGTCTATAAAATCATCGAGATCGTCGGCACCAGCCCCACGTCCTGGGAGAGAGCCGCGGCGGCGGCCGTGGAGCGCGCCTCGACGACGCTCAGGGATCTGCGCGTTGCCGAGGTGTGCGAGCAGGACGTGACCATCTCCGACGGCAAGGTCGAGGCCTACCGCGTGCGGCTCAAGATCTCGTTCAAGTTCGAGGACTAGGTCGGCCCTGAGGGGCGCCTCGCGATAGAGCCTCGATCCCCGGTAGATTTGCCAAGCTCAGCCAACGCTTGGGCTGATGCGGCCGCGTCCGCTTTCGCCAGCGGGATCGGCCGACCCATCTGCCGACTGGACACAAGGCGCCAAGACGCCCGCTATTTCGGGTGGAGTGCCATCTCGCAGGGCGACGAATTTCCCGATACACCTGTTCAAATCGAGAGCCGGCCGAGCAGTTGCATGTTGTGAAAGTGTCGAAATTCGGGCGCGAACAAGGTCCACTGCACGACCTTGAGCGGTACTCCGCTCCGCGTCTGCGCCGACCCAACAATTTCGTGGGCCGGCAAACCCTCGATTTCAATAAACTCCAGCACTCTCAATCCCGCTACATGAATTCGCCCGCGATGCAAGGAACTGGCCGCGTGCAAAAGCATCTCGCTCAGCTACCGCAGGAACAACGTCGGTCAACACGGCGATGAAGCTTGCTTGCTCATATTCCGGATCCGCATCCTTCGGACCATCGGTGAGAGCCATGCCGTAACCACCGAGCGTGTTGGTGATTCGAAAGCGGCCCACACGCGGGAATGGTGAGGAAGCGCGGCGGCCTGCTCCGGAGCGGGTTGGCGGGTCGCGAAGACGATGCTCGTCAACGCGGCGCGAATGACGGCATCGGTGTATCGTGATAGCTGTCGCGTCTATATATTGAGCCGTGACGAGCCCCACCCCTTTTCGGCGAACCGACAATAAGCATCCACTTGCGGACCAGACTCCGTAGCGAAGCTGCTGTCGACCGACGATTGGTAGCGCCGGATTTCCACCAACTGTCGGAGTTCTCGCGACGATCTTCAATGATCCCTTGTTGCGCAAGCCTGCTGCCATCGGAGAGCCCGGCAATCAATTCCCCGAACGCGATCCCTGGAACCGTACTCAAAATTATCGAGGCGCCCCCATCTTCGTCTTGAAAACCGGCAAAAGTCGCCGCGGGTGTCATGCCCTGCGGAGGCACCAAACCGATCGTACTTCCTTGCGGATAGACCGGGTCAGCGGCGTACAGGAAGTCGACCGAAGAGACCAGGATCAAAACGGCGAGGAGCAACCTCATGGCCCTGCACCATTAGTTCTTTGCCGATGGTCCGCCGACCCGCTTGTGGGCTGCCGCGCTTTAGATAGGGGCATGGCAGGTGCCGTCACACCGCTCGCCCGAGATCACGGCATTCGCACACGACGACAGAAGGTGCGAACGATCTGGTTGAACGTCGGCTGATCGACAAAGTCACGCCTCGGCAGGGGTTACAGACTTAGCGTATCTCTCCAGGGTTCGAAGGACAACCAGTCTTCTAACGTCCGCGTGCGAACAGCGTGCTCATGCCGCTTCGCAGGACGCACTCGGCGTCGCGCCCGCGCGCTTGATTGCTCCGGCAAACGGGTCCAGAATGAATGAAAGGAGGGGTGGCCGGCGGCGGAGGATACGATGAAAAAATCATGGCTCTGCTTGCTGTAAAGCGTGGGCACAATCCAGAACACCCGATTGATTGAACGGATCTCAGCGTCGCATCGAAAAGATATAGCCGGGTTGTAGGCCATGTTCTGCGCGCCTGAGCGACGCCACTAAAGCTCTTCAACCGCGACGGAGAGGGGAACTCAGAATGCTCACTCCGACCTGCTGCCGCAGCGCAAGACGATTTCTGGCGACTATCCTGGGCATTGTCGCAAGCCTTCCCGTCTCGGCGCAGCCGCTTGCCCGACGGTTTGGAAGCCATCACCAGAACTATGGAGCGTCTGGCGATCCAGCTCCCCCCGGGCGTGACCGGGCGATATGCCGTTCGCAAGCCGCTCGAGGAGCTGAGCCGCGAACGCTGCGATCAACAGGCAATCGTCGACCTCGCCAAAGGCTTTGGACCAGGACGGATACCGACGAGAGGCTGCAACTGCTCATATCAAGCTTCTCCGATAGCTGTGGCGGCCACGCATCGTCACTGCGGGCCGCCGTCAACATTTTGATCAAACTATCGGCCTACGACGATGCGGCGACGACGGCATCGAGACTGATCGAGCTCGAGCCGTTCAATGACAATGGATACTACCTTGCGCGCGCTTACGAAACGATCGCGGCGCCGTACCCAAAAAGGCAGTCGACGACTATGTCACGGCAATCGAGCTTTTTGGCGATAAGAGTAAGAATTGCCAGTGTGGAGTTATTATGGCTTGGCACGGAGCTACGAAAAGCTGGGGCAATTCTGCGACGCCGCTCTGTCGATTGACGCGTGGGTGGCCTTGAACCCAGGACAACACGACACCAGCCAAACCCGGGCGATGATCTCGAACTACACCGCCAAGGGCAAATGCCCTGCCAGCACGACGACCCGCCCGGAGGTGTTTGCAATCAGGCGGCACAGCAATGTCGTCACGTTGCCGGTGGCGATCAACGGCACGCGGGGAACATTCATATTGGACACCGGGGCAACGTATGTAGCCCCTCAAGAATACCTTCGCCCAGAAGGCCAAAGTGGAGATCGAACAAGAAAAGCTCTATCCGGCTCAACACCGCAAACGGGCTTGCCGAGGGCAAGCGCGGACGAGGCCAAGATTCTACAGCTGGGATCCCTCCAGGCCAAAGATGTGCCGATCGTGGTTCAGACGGAGACACGTGGGATGTACGGAGATGGCGTGGATGGGCTGCTTGGGATGAGCTTCCTCTCGCGCTTCAACGTGACGATCTGACTCCAACACGGTGAAGCTTTCGCCGCGCACCTATGCGATGAAGCACACGGGCAACGATGCGCGAGCGCGCGGTCTGCCCACGCGGCAAGTAGGCAAACCGTGCCGCGCACCTTGCAACAAGAAAGATGAGCGCCGCGGCACACCGGCATACCTGCTTTAGAGGCAGGCGAGCACGAGGGTTTGACCCCCTTGTCCGTCGCGCTCATGCCGACGACCAACCTCAGATCACCTCTTCGGTCTTGTCGTCGGTCTCGCCGTAGCGGCGCATGGTGGCGGGCTTGGTGCCGGCGTAGAGCTTCTCCAGTGCCGGCGGCGATCTTGGCGTTCTCGCGCTCGAACAGGCGCGCTGAGCGCCGTGGGCACGACGGCTGGACACGAACGAGCAGACATTCAAGAGAAACGCAGAAGATGCTGGAATCTGCCAGCTAGCCGACTCTGAGTCGAGCCATGCTCCATCATCCCGACGCGCTAACAGCGCAGCGCCCGAGCGTCTGCTGCGCTGCAACAGCCAAATGACGATCGCCATGTTCACGATGTTCCAGCCGATGCCATTGATTAGTGCGGCCGCGTAGGAGCCGGTCCAGTCGTAGATCGCGCCCGCCAGCCAGCCGCCCAGCGCCATGCCGGCGAGCGTGGTCGATATGGCGAGGCTGACGCGAAGACCGGCTTCCTGCGCCGGGAACAGCTCACGGATGATCACCGCGTAACTCGGCACGAGGCCACCCTGCGCCAGACCGAAAGTGGCCGAAACGACGTAGAGCGAGACTGAGCCCATCAAAAGGCAGATAAAGCGCGAGAGCGATGGCCTGCATGACGGAGCCCAGCAGCAGGGTCCGCAAGCCGCCGATGCGACTGAACACCCAGCCGAAGATCAGACGGCTCGCCACGCCAAAGCCGAGCATCACCGCCAGCATCTCGGCGCCGCGCGCTGGGCCGTAGCCCAGATCGGCGCAGTAGGCGACCAGATGAACCTGCGGCATCGCCATGGCGCACGCAGCAGCACAGGCCGGCGACGGTCAGAGCGCATGTGCGACATTGGGCGGCAAGCCGATGGCCTGGTTGGCATTGCCGGTGCTTGCAGCTTCCATGGTCGGTTTGTGGAATACGGGCCGCCGCCGCGGGACGAAGCGAGCGGCAGCATGGTGGCCATGCAGAAGATGCCGATGCCGATATGAGTGTGCCGCCAACCGACCTGGGCAATGAAGTGCTGGATGATCGGCGGCCAGACCACACCGGAAAGAGAGCTGCCGATAGTGGCCAAGGAGATGGCGAGGCCGCGGTGCCGATCGAACCAAAGCGAGGCGTCTGCCACCAACGGCGCGAAGCTCGCCGCGCTGCCAAGGCCGATGGTCAGACCGGAGACGACCGCGAATGACGGGCGAGGGTCGGGGCGAAAGCAGTCAGGATGCAGCCGAGGCACACGAGGATCGTGCCACCGGCAAATGGCGGTAGGATGCCGAAGCGGTCCGCAAACCGGCCGACCGTGATGCCGCCGATCATGAAGCCGATCATAGTCGAGCGCGTAGGGCAGGAAGCGCCAGCCCGTTGACGCCGAAATCAGCCTGCACTGCCGGCAATGCGACGGCCAAAGACCACAGGCCAACGCAGCCCAGCGTACTGAGGGTGATCAAGACGAGGAGGCGGATCAGGAATACGACGTTCTCGATGGAGGGCATTTGCGGTCGGCACTGCACAGTCCTTTAGGGCGGGCGCGGAAGTTGCCCATCCGTAGGGACTGGCTTCGCCGAGCGACAAAGCAGGATTTCTCCTTTGTCGCGCGAGCCCGCCTGATGCATCCTTGACAACCCACATTCTCCGGAGCCCGCCATGACTTATCTACTGCCGCCCCTCAATGCCCTGCGCGCCTTCGAGGCGGCGGCTCGCCACTCAGCTTCAAACAGGCCGCGCACGAGCTGCACGTCACTGCTGGCGCCATCAGCCAGCAAGTCCGCCAGCTGGAGGAGCGGCTGGGCGTGCAGCTGTTCGAGCGGCTGACACGGCAGGTGATCCTAACCCACGCCGGCGAAGCCTACCTGACGCCGATACGTCAAGGCGTTTGGTCGCATCGCTGAGGCGACCGCCGCGCTCAGGCCGGAGGGCATTACGAGCCTGCTGCATATCGAGTGTGCATGGCGGCGTCGACATCGACGACCTGCGGACGCGGCTCGCGCGTTTCCGCCGGGCTCAACCGCAGGTCGCTGTCCGCATCAGCCAGCCGGCGGGCCTGCACGAGCTGCTCGAAGGCAAGGTCGATGTGCTGATCGAGGGCAGCCAGCGGCGCCATCCGGGCTACCGCTGCGACCCTCTGGAGGACGGATTTCTGATCGCCCCGCTCGGCACGGCCGATTGTCCGGAGGTCGAAACCCTGCGCTCCTGCCTGCTCGCTGTCAGTCCGCCTTCGACTGTACCGCGTCGAACTATACGATCACGCCTCACGGCGTAGCGTGGCAGGGCGGGCATAGCACCATCGCGTGCCACAATCGAAATCCTTGGCCTTGAGGCCCGCTTAAAAGCATCGGAATTTCCGTTTTGGGTCAAAATGAGAGTGGTGACGCTGGGGCGCTGCGGCCGCTCTGGGCTCGAAAAGGACTTCTGGTCAGCGCGGTGCATCGGCGGTGCAGCTGGGGTCGGCGCGCGCCGTGCGCCGTCAGATCACCTCTTCGGTCTTGTCGTCGGTCTCGCCGTAGCGGCGCAGCGTGGCGGGCTTGGTGCCGGCGTAGAGCTTCTCGATGCCCGGCGCGATCTTGGCGTTCTCGCGCTCGAACAGGCGAGTTGCCGGCAAGATCGCTCTCGACCAGGAACGGCCCGAAGTTTTCGACCTCGAGCACCCAGATGGCCTGCGCCAGGCCCAGCTCCTCGACCCAGTAGACGCCGGCGACGCGCTTGATGCCGCGGCCGAGCAGCGCGCCGGTGCCGTAGCCGACAGTGGTGAGATAGACGGCGTTGTTCGGCACGAAGTGACGCTTGATAGACCTCGCTGACGTCATGCCGCCCTTGCCGATGATGATGTTGCAGCGGGAGAGCTTGAACCAGCCGTCGAGCCACTTGGCGAAGCGGAACGAGGCGGTGGCGGTGACGGCGCCGACGGTGGCGCTGCCGTCGGGATTGAGGGTCGCCGCCGGCGAGCAGTGGAAGTTGGCGAGCCCGAGCTCCTCCGGCGCGGCCGGCAGGCCGGCGCCGTCCTCGACCGCGCGTCTTGTAGACGCCCTCGCGCGCCGTGTAGACGCGGCCCGTCAGGTAGACGACGGTGGCGAGCTCCGAGCGCGGCGAGGTCTTCCGTCTTCGCCGGCAGCTGCAGGTGGACGGTCTTCAGGCTCGACATGGGCATGCTCCTGTAGGCGCTCCCTGTAGGGCGCAATAGGCGTCAGCCGATTGCGCCGATGCGCCCGTTCCGCAGATCGGCGCAATACGGCTTCGCCTTGTGCGCTCTACGCCCAGCGTTCGAAGACGAAGAAATCGATCTGCTCCGTGATCGCCTCGGGGCCCTGCCGCTGGCGTAGGCGCGAAGCGCGGCCAATCCCGATCTCGAACTCGCTGTCGGGGAGACGGGCGAGGAAGAGTCCGCGCGTAGCGCCAACTTGTCGGCAAACTCCTGCCAGCTGCCAGCCACGGCGTGAGTCACACTTTCGTGGGCGCGGCTGCAGCAGGCCGGCGGCCTCGAAAGTGCCGATACATCTCTCGCTCGACGGCAGCTCGGCATCGACCATCGGCCGCATGCCCGGGAAGAAGCGCGACTGGGGATAGACGATGTCGCGCGTGCAGTTGCGCACGCATAGTCGCCCTTTATCGCGCAGAATGCGACGGCATTCGCGCGCCGTCGCCGAGGCGATCGGGCAGATGATGCAGCACCATCGACATGAAAATCATGTCGACGCTGCCGTCCTGCAACGGCAGTTTCTCTGCCGATGCCTGGCGAAACTCCACATGCGCGCGGTCTTGTTTCGCGCGAAGCGACGGCGAGCATGCGCTCCGACGGATCGATGCCGACCACCTTGGCGTCGAACCGCTGCGCCAGCGGTTGCGTGAAGCGACCCGTGCCGCAGCCCAGATCGACGATCAGCGCCGGGGCTGACGGCGCATGCGCTGCAACGAGATCGAGCCATTGCCGCAGCACTTCCGGCCGATAGCCGCGGGCCGCGTCGTAGGTCGCAGCAATCCTCGTCTTGTCGTAGTCCACGGGCACCCTTCTCCTTCTCCCCACCACTTCAACGGGGAGAGAACGTTAGGCTTAACACTGAACATCGGATTGTTTCACGTGAAACAATCCGATGTTCAGCGGCGCGCATCAGAACACGATGACCCCGCGCGCCACCCGCCGGTGGTCATCAGGCGGAAGCCTTCGTTGATCTCGTCGAACTTGTAGGTGCGGCTGATCAGGCTGTCGAGGTCGATGCGCTTGTCCATGTCGAGGTCGGCGAGCATGGCCAAAGTCGATCGCCGGCCGGATCGAGCCGTAGTAGGTGCCGGTGAGCTTCTTCTCGCCGTAGACCATGGCCGACGGGCGACGATCGGCGCGCGGGCCGCGAACGCCGGGATGCCGACCAGCACGGCATGCCCGCCGGCGGCGACGGCATCGAGCACCAGCACGGCGGTCTTCTCGCCGCCGATGGCGTCGAAGGCGTAGTCGGCGCCGAGCCGTCGGTCAGCTCCTGCACGCGCTTCACCACGTCCTCGCTCTTGGCGTTGATGGTGTGGGTGGCGCCGAACTCGCGGGCGTAGCCGAGCTTGTTGTCGAGCAGGTCGCAGGCGATGATGGTCCGGCGCCCGCGAGCTTGGCGCCCTGCACCACGTTGAGCCCGACGCCGCCGCAGCCCACCACCAGCACGCTACTGCCCGCCTCCACGTTGGCGTGGCGGATGACGGCGCCGACGCCGGTCGCCACGCTGCAGCCGATGATGGCGGCGTGCGTCCACGGCAGGTCCTTGCGCACGGTCACGACCTGCTCGGCCGGGCAGACCACATATTCCGAGAACGTGCCGATGCGCGCCATCTGGTTGACCGGCTCGCCGTTGAGCTTCACCCGCGCGGTGCCGTCGTGCATGCGCCAGCGCGGGGTGTCGTTGTGGCCGATGCACAGCACGCGTGCGGCCGCGCGAGCAGTAGCGGCAGTGCCCGCAGTGGGGCCGGAACGAGAAGATGACGTGGTCGCCCTTCTTGACGTTGCTGACGCCCGGCCCCAGCTCGGCGACGATGCCGGCGGCCTCGTGGCCCAGCACCATCGGCAGCGGCAGCGGCCAGTCGCCGTTCATGACGTGCCAGTCGCTCATGCACACGCCGGCGGCCTTGACCTCGCACCCGCACCTCGCCCGCCTTCGGCCCTCCTGCTCCAGGTCGAGGATCTGCAGCGGCTTGTTGACTTCGGTCAGGACGGCGGCACGCATGACGGCTTACTCCTCAGGTGCGGACTCTCTGTTTGCGGCAGCTTGGCGCGAAGTGACGCCGCATGCAACGCGTAGGTTGGGTCAAGCGAAGCGCAGACCCAACACAATCCGGATTAATCTGCAGCCAGTGTTGGGTCTGCGCTGACGCTGTCGACCCACTCCGCGGCCTGCGCCTGCCCGCCGGCTCCACTCCACCGTCGGCCGGCGCATGTAGTCGGTGAACCACTCGGGATCGGTGCGGAACTCGGCGCGGCCGTCGGGAACACGCGGGCGGTGGCGCGGCGCGAGGACAGGCAGAACATGTGCACGCTCATGGGCATGCCGCCGGTGTGGCAATAGCCGACCTCGATGTGGCAATCGACCACCATGGAGGAGCCCATGAATCCCATGGCGCCCATGCCGATGTTGTTGCCGAGCTCCTTCAGCTCGGCTTCGAGCTGCGGCGATCTTGGGGTCGGGATTGCGCGAGCCGACCGTGCTGCAGGCAGGCCGCCTGCTTGCCCAGGATCATCGAGATGTCCTTGGAGCCGCCGAGCCCCACGCCGACGATGGCCGGCTGGCAGGCGAGCCCGCGCCGGCCGAACTGGATCAGCGTGTCGAGAAAGAACCGCCGGATGCCGTCGATGCCGTCGCCGGGGAACAGCATGCGGTAGTCGGTGCCGAACAGGCCGCCCTTGTGCACGGTGGTGAGGTCGATCCAGTCGGCCGTCGGGATGGAACGAGTACTCGATCTCCGGCGCGCCGATGCCGCAGTTGTTGTTGTGGTCGGTGCGCCAGAGCGGGTGCACGCGGTTGGGCCGCAGCGGCACGTCGTGCGTGGCGTTGGCGGTGGCGCGCCGCAGCGCCGCCTCCAGCGCCACCGGCCCGCCCTGGATCTGCGCCTCGTTGCCGATCTTGACGTACCAGCGCGGCACGCCGGTGTCGCCGCACATGGCGCGGCGGTCTTCCTTCGCCGCCTCGTAGTTCTCCAGCATGGCCTGGATGACGAAGGCGGAGAGATCGCCCTTCTCGGTGTCGGCGCACTGGCGCAGCCCGCCGAGATAGTCCTCGGGGATCTCGATGGCCGCCTTGGCCATCAGCTGCTCGGCGGTCTTCTGCGAGGGATGACGATGCGGGATCATTGGGTCTGGCGCTCTCTCGGTCAGCGGCGCAACTCGGGCTGTCACGCCGATGATCGTCGCCAGCCAGTCAGTGCGGCACGCTCCGCAGCGAAGCGCGGACGCGATACGCGTGCGCGCTACTGCGCCTGCATCATTCGCGCGAGCAGGCCGCTGTGAGAACGCATGCCAGATTGGCGTCATCAAGTCCTCGGAACCTCTCGCGTTCGGTCGACGCGTGGCAGACAGCGTCAAGTCAACTGGAAGAGCGCCGTTGGCCGTTGGCCGGACTGCTCGGAGAGCGCGCTCAACCCGTAGAAGATGCCAGATCGGCTAACACGCGGTGGCCTGGAAGCCGCTCGCACGCTCGATGAGGCCATCGCACAGTGGACTCAGCGCCGATGTCGTCCGATCCGACTCGCTGTGGTGCTCCGGCAACAGCCATGCGCCGTGACCATGAGACGGAGACGTTGCCACCAGACGCCAGCTCGATGCCGGCATGGCCGGAATTAGGCGGGCTCATCACTCCGCGGCCTCCTGTCTTGAGCAGGCTCTCGCCCGGCGCGACGATGGTGAACTGCGACCGGCTCGTCCGTGATGTCGAGCCGCCCGCCCAGCTGGCGCGCCACGGTGAAGGTCGAGGTGGCGAGGTCGCCTTCGTCGGCAAAGTCCGCGCGGTAGTGCGCGCCGCGGCTGTTCTCGCGCTTCAGCGCCGCCGCGGCAATCACCTTGGAGATCTCGACCAGCGAGCGCAGGTTCAGCCAGTCGTGCCACGTCAGATTGAAGGCGCGGTCGCCGTCCGCCACGCCCGCCGACAGCAGCTCAGCCTCGATGGCCTCCGAGCTTGCTCGAGGCCGCGGCTGCAGCCCGGCGCGCGTCGCGGATGACGCCGACATCGTCCCACATGGCGTCGAGCAGGCTCTCGCGCAAGCGGTTGAGGTCGCCGCCCTTGCCGCGCAAACGGCCGCTGCGCGCGCGCCATCTCGGCGCCGAGCACGTCCTCGTCCGGCGCGCGATGCCCGGGATTGCGGCCGATCCAGGCCGCCATCGTCTCCCCGGCGATGCCGCCGAACACGGTCGAGTTGGCGACGCCGTTGCCGCCGAGCCGGTTGGCGCCGTGCACGCCGCCGGCGTCCTCGCCGGCCACGAACAGGCCGCGGCAGCTCGGTCGACGTAGTCGACGCGCGCAGACCAGCCCGCCCATGAAGTAGTGCGCCGTCGGCACCACCTCGACCAGGCCGCCGGCCAGATCGAAGCCGCAGTCGGCGCAGCGCTCGACCATGCCCTTGAACTGCCTTGCGCACATTGTCCGGGCCCGAGGTGGCCCATCTTGATGTAGACGCCGCCGTTGCGGCGTGGTGCGGCCCGCGCGCATCTCCGCGTAGATGGCGCGCGAGACGATGTCGCGCGTGGCGCGCTCGCGCTGCGGGTCGTAGTCGGCCATGAAGCGCTCGCTGCGCGCCGTCGAGCAGATGCCCGCCGGCGCCGCGCAGGCCCTCCTCCAGCACCGTGCCGGTCATGCGCGTGTCGGGCCCGGCCAGCAGGCCGGTCGGGTGGAACTGCACCATCTCCATGTCGCGCAGCGGCAGCCCCAGCCGCAGCGCCATGGCCAGGCCGTCGCATGCTCTTGTCGCCCGGACGGCGTGTGGTAGCGGTACATGGTGGGCCCGCCGCCGGTGGCGAGCAGCACGGCCTGCGCCTGCAACGAAGCGGAAGAGCGCCGGTGCGGATGTCGATCATCAGCACGCCCGACGAGCGACTGGCCGTCGCGCGCCGGGATCAGCGCCACCGCGCGGTGCTCCTCCAGCCGCTTGATCGGCCGCGCCCACACCTGCTCCATCAGCCGGTTGATGATCTCGATGCCGGTGAGGTCGCCCTTGTGCACGGTGCGGTCGAAGGTCTGGCCGGCGAAGGCCTTGCTGTGCAGCGTGCCGTCGGGGTTGCGGTCGAAGAAGCAGCCGATCTCGTTCTCGAGCTCGTGCACGCGCTCGATGGCGCCGTCGTCACCAGCGTCCAGGCCAGCTCCTGGTCGGGCAGCCACTTGCCGCCCTCGATGGTGTCCATGAAGTGGCGCTCGACCGAGTCGCCGCGGATTGAGCGCGACGTTGTAGCCGCCCTGCACCATGCGCGTGCAGCCGCATTTGCCGAGCAGGCCCTTGCTGGCGACGGTGATGTCGAGCGGCCGGGTTCGGCCTGATGCGCGTGCAGCGCCGCGAACAGCCCGGCGCCGCCGGAGCCGAGGATCAGGATGTCGGTCTCGAGCCGTTCGAGCATGGATCGCCTCAGGCCGCGCGCACGAGAAAGACGATGCGCCGCCAGCGCCGCCGCCGCGAGTGCCGCCGTCACCAGCCGCTTCTGCCCCTCGCGCCAGGGCAGGTTCTCGATCACCAGCACGCGGATGCCGCCCAGCATGTGCACGGCCAGCAGGAACACGAGCACCGTCTCGGCGAGCCTTGACGTACGGGTTGGCGGTCCACTTCAGGAAGCCGTCGAGCCGCGCCTCTCCGTCGATGGCGAGCCCGAGCGCCAGGAAGTGCAGCGGCAGGAAGCAGGCCAGCGCCAGCCCGGAGATGCGGTGCACCATCGCCGCGATCCACAGCGCGTTGCGGCGGTGGCCGCCCGTGCGGAGGTGGGTGTGCTGGCGCATCGCAGCACCACCGCGACGACGGCTCTGAGGCCGCAGCCCGGCCAGCGACGAGCCCAACGCCCCACATCAGAATGTCGAGCGGGCGCCCCCTGAGCCCGGTCCACTCGGACGCGACCACGCGCACGCCGATGGCCCCATGCGTCGCCGCCGCCAGCACGAACAGCGCGTAGAACGCGCCCCAGCCGATGCTGCCGCGCGTCCGCCCCAGGATGTCGGCGCGCGCTCAGGCCTCGGCTCGTCGCGTAGTAGATGACAACAAGATGCGCCAGCACCAGCGGCACCATGACCACCGCCGTCGCCCGCTGCAGGATGTAGAGGCGGACGTTCATGGGTGCGCCCCTGTCATCCCGGCCTCGGGCGTCAGCCCGAGAGCCGGGACCAGAGACAATGCGCGCCGCCTCTGGGTCCCGGATATTTCGCTTCGCGAAATTCCGGGATGACAACACCGCCATCACAGCTCCCCCGGATATACGCCTGCATCGTCCGCCGCTTGAGGCCGGCGATGGAGGCGGTGGGGTTGAGCGCCTTGGGACAATGCTCCTGGCAGCTCTGGTGCGAGTGGCAGGCGTGGCAGCCGCCGTTCGCGGCGACGGCGGCGAGCCGCTCAGCGGTTGCCGGCGTCGCGCACGTCGTTGACGAGCGTCCAGGCGCGGTTGAGCGCGGCCGGGCCCAGATAGTCCTCGTTCCAGCGCACCGTGTCGCAGGCCGAATAGCACACGCGCGCAGTTGATGCATTCGATCGCCGCATCGGCGGCGACGCGCGGAGCCGCTCGCCGGGGCGATCCTCTCGATCGGCGTCGTGCCGCGATCTTGCTCGGCGCGAAGGCGCCCTTGGCGCCTCTGCCATTTCTCGAAGAACGCGGCGCATGTCGCAGGCCAGGTCCTTGATCACCGGCAGGTTGGCGAGCGGCCCGATCTCCAGTCGGCCGTTCTCCACCACCTTCGAGATGTGCGTGCGGCAGGTCCAGCGCGGCCGGCCGTTGACCGTCATGGCGCAGCTGCCGCACATGCCGACGCGGCAGGCGAAGCGATAGGACGAGCGTCGGGTCGGCGTGGCGCTGCACCCAGGTCACGACGTCGAGCACGGTCTGGTTCTCGCGCAGCGGCACCGTGATAGGCCTGATAGCGGCCATTCGGCCTTGCCGCGCCAGAGCGAGACCTCGATCGTGCCAGTCCAGCGCCCCGCCTATCTCACCGTGACCGTGCACGCTGCACCGACGTTGTTGCCGAAGCCGCCGGTGTCCCAGCGCGTGCTCCAGCGGCTGCGTCTCGCCGTTGGCGTCGGTGGCGCGGCAGGCACAGCTCGTGCTCGCCGGCTCGCGCATTCCATGCGCAGCGCCAGCCGCGCCAGGCGAACTGCCCTGCGGTCGCGTCCAGCGCCGCCTCGTGCCAGGCTCCGTCGACGCCGACCTCGACCCGGGCGATAGGCACGCCGGCGCCCGACCAGGCGCGACCGTAGAGCGGCGGTTGGGCCCGCGCTCCACCAGCCGGCGGCGCGTAGTAGAAGTCGGGAATGCCGGGCGGCACCAGCAGCGACTTGACCCGCATGTGCGTGACCGGCGTGCGTCGGGCCGCCGGGCACCGGGCGGTACATGTAGGTGCTGACCTGCTGGAAACCGTCGTAAGGCTTGGCCAGCGCCTCGATGCGGTTGAGCCATTTCACGCTCGCCATGCCGTACCAGCCGGGCACGATCGAGGCGCAGGGGATAGCCGTGCTGCGGCAGCAGCGGCGCGCCGTTCATGGCCCACGACGACGAGGACGTCGTCGCCCAGCGCCACCTCGCGCGTCAGGCTGCGGCCGTAGTCGTGCTCGTGGCCGCGGTCGAAGCCGCGGTCGGCGCCGATGAAGGCGATCTCGATGACGTCATCGAGCAGGCCGGCGCGCTCGAGCGAGATGCCGCAGCGGCGTGCCGGTCCATTCGGCCGTGCCGACCGCCTCGTGCGCCCAGGGCATGCTCTGGTAGCGCGGGCTCATGGCCGCGCGGCCGTTGCCGGCGCATTCCAGCGTCACCCGCAGCGTGCGCGCGGGCAGCGCGCTTGATGTCCTCGAGCGACGAGCGCGATCGGGTTCCGCACGCGGCCGGCGATCTCGACCCGCCAGTTGTCGTCGGGCACATAGGGCACGTCGAAATGGCTGAGCAGATAGTGCGCGCCCGGTCGGCGTCACGTCGTGGCGCAAGCGTCTCGCAGCAGGATGCCCGAGTTGCGGTTGGACGAGCCCGACTTCGTTGGCGTGGAACGGACCTTCGGCGGGCGGCCGCCGCTCCGGTATTGAAGAATGGATTGGTGGTCGCCATTGGGCTCCTGCACTTCGGCAACGGTCCAGCACGGACCAGTCTAGCAGAAACGATTCGGCTAGCGGCCGCCACTCGCAGGCAAGGCTGACGCGGGGAGCATGAATACCTCGCCCTCGCTCTCGGCGGTATCGAGCCACAGGAACGGCAGCTGACGGAAACTCCTGCTCCAGCACGGCGCGGCCGGTGCCCACCTCCACTATCAGCGATCCGGTCGGCGTCAGGTGGGCTCCCGCCCCAGCGAGGATGCGGCGCACGATCTCGAGCCCATCGGCGCCGCCGTCATGGGCGATCCGCGGCTCGGCACGCATATTCGGGCAGGAAGGCCGCCAGCGCCTCGGCGCCGACGTAAGGCGGATTGGCAATGATGAGGTCGTAGACGCCTGCCGGCGTGGGCCGCGAACAGATCAGAGCACAGAAGCGAAACGCGCTTCTCCAGACCATAGTCGCGCCACGTTGCGCGCGGCGACGGCGAGCGCGTCCTCCGAGATGTCGCTGGCATCGACCGTCGCATTCGGAAATGCCAGGGCCGCCAGAATGGCCAGGCAACCCGACCCGTGCAAAGGTCCAGGACAGCGCTGACGGACAGAGGATCGAATCCCAGCGCGCCCTCGTCCGGCGGACGCGGCCATCTGCTCGGCACAACAATTCACCGATATAGGAGCGCGGCACGATGACCCGCTCGTCGACATAGAACGAGTGTCCCTGGATCCACGCCTCGCTTCGTGACATAGGCGGCCGGCTTGCGCGTGGCGATGCGCGTTTCGATCATCTCGGCGCAAGGCCTGGCGCCTCCGCCGGCAGCAGCCGGGCGTCGAGCCAGGGGTCGAGCTGGTCGATCGGCAGGTGCAGGGTATGGAGAATGAGATAGGCGGCCTCGTCCAGCGCATTGCTGGTGCCGTGGCCATAAACGAGGCCGGCCGCGCCGAAGCGGCTCACGGCATAGCGCAGCCAATCACGTACCGTGACGAGCTCCATTTCCAACCCTTCCGACATGGGCACAGCTAAGCAAAACCTGAGGAACTTCACGCTTTTCCTGCAAATCTTTGTGCGCTCCGTCACGACAATCCGCATTTGCTCGGAGATTGGGCACCAGGGCACGGGTGGCGCATGCCCGGATATGCGCCCATGCCCCAATCCGGCGACGCAATCTGCAACCCGGCGGTCGCCAGCTCATATCCCCGAAGCGATATCGGTTTTCGACCGCTATCGACCGGCAAGCACCCTGGCTGCGCCTTGCCGATGCAATGCCCCGGACGAGCCCGGCGTGGCGAAACGCGACTTCTCTCCACCCGCGCCGGTACCTAATACCACCGTTCGTCAGGCTTAATAACGGCCGGAAATGAGTTTCAGTTCGAGGCTTTGCGTGGACCGCTGGCTGCCGCAACGCCCGGAGGCAATTAAGTACAGCTCGTTCTGCAACAGAAGGGGCCAGCTGTGGCACAGCGGCAAAAAAGCGATGACGATGTCATTTGTACTTGATCGGACCTACCGCCTGTGGCAACAATTTGCACGTTTCGGCCTCCTACATCCTGTTGTTCTTGAGAGACTGACGGCGGCGATGGCCGAGTTTGGTTTCGCAAGAGCAACAGAAGCTTTGTAACCATCCCAGTATTATTTTCGACTTATTAAGCAAAAGCTCTTTATTGGTCCACCCGTCATCACTCGCAAATAGGGAACTACGACATGGCAAGAGAACTGGATAGAATGTCCTACAAAGGACCTTCAAGAGCTCGAGCTCAAGGTGAAGAAGGCGAAAGCAAGCGCGCCAGGATCGCACGCGCACTGAGCTTCGTGACAAGCTGGAAGCGCAGGCGGCAGCTGCCGGGCTTCAAGATGAGCGATCTTTTCGGCGGTCGCGGCGGCAAAGGCCGCAAAGTCGCCGCCAAATACGTCAATCCGGACGATGCCTCCGAGACGTGGACCGGCCGCGGCCGCAAGCCTCGCTGGCTCTCGGCCAAGCTGAAAGACGGCGACAAGATCGAGAAGTTCCTGATCAAGTAGTCCGATCATTATCGGAGCGGTCGCTCGGCGCGCCGCTCCGATACTTTCTCAGCCCACACAAATATCGCGCTCAATTCCTCGGTCATATGCGCGCCTCGCATCGCAATTCGGCGATCCTCAGCCGCGCCGTCCGCTAATGCGCCGCTTCCCAATTGTCGGCCGCTTTGGCGTCCACGTGCACCGGCACTTTGAGATGCACCGCCGGCTCGGCCGCTTTCTCCATCACGCCGGCAATGATTTTCAAGGCCTTATCGACCTCGGCTTCCTTGCCCTCGAACACCAGCTCGTCGTGCACCTGCAGTAGCATGCGCACCGAGCCCAGCCGCGCCGTCTGCCAATGCCCGTGGCATGCGGATCATGGCCCGGCGGATGATATCGGCGGCCGAGCCCTGGATCGGCGCATTGATGGCGGCGCGCTCCAGAAACCCGCGCATCGACGGGTTCTTGGTATTGATTTCCGGGTAGTGCACGCGCCGGCCGAAAATGGTCTCCACAAACCCCTGCTCGTGCGCCGTTTCTTGGTCGCTTCCATGTAGTCGCGAATGCCGGGGAAGCGCTTGAAATAGTGTGGCGATGTACTCGCCCGCCTCCTGCTTCGGAGATGCCGAGCTGGGCGGCCAGCCCGAATGCCGAGATGCCGTAGATAATGCCGAAATTGATGGCCTTGGCGCGCCGGCGCACCTCGGGCGGCATGCCCTCGATGGCGACGCCGAACATCTCGGACGCCGTCATGGCGTGAATATCGAGACCCTCCTCGAAAGCCTTCTTGAGCTGCGGGATATCGGCAACGTGGGCCAGCACGCGCAGCTCGATCTGGCTGTAGTCGGCGGAAATGAGCTTGTGCCCGCGCTCGGCGATGAAGGCCGTGCGGATCTCGCGGCCTTCCTTGGTGCGGATCGGGATGTTCTGCAGGTTGGGATCGGTCGAGGCGAGGCGCCCGTCGTGGTGGACGCCAGCGCATAGGAGGTATGGATGCGGCCCGTCTCCGCGATTGATGTGCTGGGGCAGCGAGTCCGTATAGGTCGACCTCAGCTTCGCCAGCTGCCGCCATTCCAGCATGACGTTGATCAGCTTGCTCGCCTGCTCGGGCAGGTCCTCGCGGGCCGCCAGGTCGTCGAGCAGGTTGGCGCGCGTCTCCCACTGGCCGGTCTTGGTCTTGCGGCCGCCGGGCAGTTTCAGGCTGTCGAACAGGAACTCGCCCAGCTGCTTGGGCGAGCCCAGGTTGAACTTGTGCCCGGCCAGCTCGTAGATCTCCTCCTCGAGCCGGGCGATGCGCTGGGCGAACGTGGAGGTGAGCCGCGACAGGATCGCCCTGTCGACCTTGACGCCCGGCGCGCTCCATGTCGGCCGAGCACCGCCACCAGCGGCCGCTCCAGCGTCTCGTAGACCGTGCGTCATGCGCTCGGCCGCCAGCCGCGGCTTCAGCACCATCCACAGCCGCAGCGTGACGTCCGCGTCCTCGGCGGCGTACTCCGTCGCCTTGTCGAGCGGCACCTGGCGCGAACGTCTTGTCGGACTTCTTGGCGCCCGGCGCGTGCTCCAGCACCTGCGTGAAGGAGCATGCAGGTGTGCCCCAGGTGCCGCTCGGCCAGCGCGTCCATGCCGTGCTGGCCGCGGCCGCCGTCGAGCGCGTAGGAGAGCAGCATGGTGTCGTCGAGGGGGCCAGCTCGATGCCGTGCCGGCGCAGCACGAGGCAGTCGTACTTGAGGTTCTGCCCGATCTTGAGGATCGACGGCGTCCTCCAGCAGCGGCTTCAGCAGCGGCCAGCGCCTCCGCTGACCGGCACCTGCTTCAGATCGCCATCGCCGAAATCGAAGCTGCCGCGCGCCGACGCGATGCCCGAGCGGCACGTAGCAGGCCCTGCCGGGCGCCACGGCCAGCGAGAAGCCGACGAACTCGGCCTGCATGGCGTCGAGGCTCGTCGTCTCGGTATCGAAGGCGAACCGGCCGGCGGCGCGCGCCTCGGCGATCCAGGCTTCGAGCTGCGCCAGCTCGGTGACGGTCTCGTACTTCGAGCGGTCGATCTTCTGCGCCTTGGCGGCGTTCGCCGCCAGCGACGACGCGCGGCCTGCGGCGTCGCCCGCGGCGCCGGCGCGGCGCTTTGCCGCCAGGCTTCGGCGCCGTCGTCGGCTGCTTCCGCCGGCCTGGCTTGCCTCGGCGTGGTCGATGCCGCGGGCCGCTCGACCGGCGGCGGCGCCTCGACCTTCAAGCCCTCGGCGATGCGCTTGGTCAGCGTCGCGAACTCCATCTCGCGCAGGAAGCCCAGCAGGCTCTTCGGCTCCGGCTCGCGCACGCCGAGCTGCTCGACCGGCACCGTCGACGGGCACATCGTCCTTGAGCGTGACCAGGTCGAGGGACAGCCGCGCCTGCAGCGCAAACTCGGTCAGCCGCTCGCGCCGCTTGGGCTGCTTGATCTCGCCGGCGCGCGCCAGCAGCGTTTCCAGGTCGCCGTACTCGTTGATCAGCTCGGCCGCCGTCTTGACGCCGATGCCGGGCACGCCCGGCACGTTGTCGGTGGAGTCGCCGGCCAGCGCCTGCACGTCGACGACCTTGTCGGGCGGCACGCCGAACTTCTCGCGCACCTCGTCGGGCCCGATGGTGCGGTTCTTCATGGTGTCGAGCATGACGAGGCCGGGCTGGACCAGCTGCATCAGGTCCTTGTCGGAGGACACGACGGTCACGTCGCCGCCGGCCGCCAGCGCCTGCTTGGCGTAGGTGGCGATCAGGTCGTCGGCCTCGTAGCCGTCCTGCTCGATGCAGGCGATGTTGAAGGCCTTGACCGCGTCGCGGATCAGCCGGGAACTGCGGGATCAGCTCCTCGGGCGCGGGCGGCCGATGCGCCTTGTAGTCCTTGTAGATCTCGTTGCGGAACGTCTTCTCGCTGGCATCGAAGATGACGGCCAGGTGCGTCGGCCCGCTCGACCTTTCGCGAGTCCTGCAGCAGCTTCCACAGCATGGCGCAGAAGCCGTGCACCGCGCCCACCGGCAGCCCGTCCGACGGCCGCGTCAGCGGCGGCAGCGCATGGAAGGCGCGGAAGATGTAGCCCGAGCCGTCGATCAGGTAGACGTGGCTGCCCTTGATGACCGGCACCGGCTCGCCGGGCGGCACCGAGCAGCTGGCAGCGGGCCTGGCGGATTTGCTCTTCGCGGATGTCGTGGCCATGGGCGCGCACTATAGGCCGGCCGACGGGAAAGTCAGCAGTGAAGGGGTCAGACCCTCGGCTCACCGTCTGCGGTGTTCGACACCCGTCAGGCGAGGGTCTGACGCCTTCTACGGCCGCCTGGCATCCGGGAAAGCTGTCGGTCGAGGCGAAGTACGGCTTGATGTCGAGCAGCGGCGTGCCGTCGATGCAGTCGACGTTGCGCACGCTGAGCGTGGTGCCCTCGATGCCCAACGAGCTCGACGGCGGCGAGCGCGATCGGGTTGGGCCGCACCGGCGAGCGCAGCGCGAAGGTGCCGCGCGGGACGCCCAGATGCGCCGGCACCTGCTGGATCAGATCGCGCCGCGCCTGGTCCATCCAGTAGAGCAGCCAGACGTGGCTGTAGAGGCCCAGGTCTTCGAGCCCCGCCGCGAAGCGCGGATCGAGCTCGACCCGGCCGACGGCGTCCGACTCGGCGCGTATTCCTCGGGCACTCGGCGCGCGACTTGAACGGCGTGCGGATGCGGCCGATGAAATAGACGCTGGCGTCATAGGAGGCCGGCAGCTCGATCGCCACCTCGCCGGGCCGCACATCGCCTCGTTCCGCCATTGCCTCGCCTCCTGCCGCCGCGCCGACCCAGGGCTGGCGCAAGAATGGCCGAGCTTTGCGGCGTTTGCCGGGTCGCGGTCAAATAGAGTATCTAACGCACTGAAGCGCGGGCCCAGCCCGCCGGACGCACCCGTAGCTCAGCTGGATAGAGTGTCGCCCTCCGAAGGCGAAGGTCACAGGTTCAGATCCTGTCGGGTGCGCCACCGTTCCCTGGAAAATTATGGCCGGACTTCGTCGGCGCCCGAGCGCGGCGGTCGGCCGGGCGAAGAATCGGCTGCCTGGTAGACGATGCCGATGCCGATCAGGACCGCGCCCAGGCAGATCACGGACAGCGCGCGCCACAGGCCGGTGATGCCCGTCAGGTCGTAGAGGAACACCTTGATCACCGACAGGACCACCAGCGCGGCCGAGGCGAGCCGGGCTTCCGCGAGCCGCGCACGATGCCGTAGGCCAGGAAGACGAGGCCCAGCGCCAGCCAGGCCGCCGAGTAGGACCAGATCTCGGGCTGCGCCGGCGCGGCTTCCAGATGGCGATGACTGGTCGCCCTGGAAGACGATGGCGCACCTCCAGCGTGACGTAGCCGAACAGCAGCAGCATGGCGAGGACACGGCGGCGCCCGATGACGTACCAGTCGGGGCGCACGCCGCGCGAGGCGCGGGCGAGCAGCACGGCGATCAGGCCCGGCAGCAGGTAGGCCAGCAGCAGCGAGCTGAAGACGGGCACGCCGAGGATGCGGCTCGCTGTTGAGCAGCGGGTTCTCGACGATGCCGAGGCCGAAGACGATGAAGACGGCGGACAGCACGCCGAACGCCAGCGACGCGAAGCGGAAGACCGGGTTGGCGCGGCCGAGATCGAGCCGCATCAGGACATAGGCGAAGCCGAGGCTCATCAGCGCGAACAGCCCCTGCTCGACATGGCCCGAGGCGTTGGCCAGCGGGTCGCCGCCGTTGAGCGCATGGCGGATCTCGAAGAACACCAGCAGCGCCCGCAAACAGCACGCCAAGGGCGTCGCAGATGCGCGCGGCCAGGATCGTCCCGCTCGCGTCTTGAGCACGATAGCCCGGCGGCCAGGAAGGCGAGCGCCGGGCACGCCGTAGCCGAGCAGCAGCCAGTTGAAGATGAGGAACAGTGCCGACGTCGGCGCCCATGATGCGCGGGTCCCAGGCGAGGCGTCCGAGCACGATGAAGCCGAGCGCGGCCACCACGTAGCGCAGCAGCGGGATGCGGTGGCGCGCACGGCGAAGATAGGCGGTGGTGAGCGCGGTGACGGCGAAGGCGACGGTGAGATAGCCGCGGTCGAGCACCATCACGAACGCCAGCGTGACGGCCGGCGGCGACGCCGGCGGCGAAGGCGCCGGTGGCGAGCCGGGTGGCGGGAGTGCTGCGACGGCTCGGCCAGGCTGCGCGAAGCGGTGGGCGGCGAGATAGAAGAGGGCGGCCGAGCACGCACGGCGAAGAGCGCGAACGGGATCGAGCGGTCGAACTGCGTGACGCGCAGGTAGGCGAGGATCAGCGCCAGCAGCGGAGGCACGATGGCGGCCAGCGCGTAGAGCGCCGGCCGTGGTGATGGGCAGCGCGCGGCCGCGCCACAGGCGCAGCGTCGGCCAGCGCAGCCGACGGCGAGCGTGGACACGACGGCGAAACACCAGGAAGCGGCGAGACGTTGTCGGGCAGCCGCAGCACCTCGGCCACCGCGGGCGCGAGCAGGCGCGGGTCGGGCGGCGCCTTGAGGCCGGGCCAGGCGGCAGATGGCGCCGAGCGCGACCGATGCCGGCCAGCGCCGCAGCGGCGGCGGCGGGCGCGCTGCGCCAGGCGGTGAGCGCCAGAATCGGCCATGGCGACGACGGCGAACAGTGGTCCACTGCGCATCGATAGCGGGCGCCGACCAGGGCCAGCACCGCCAGCACGGACAGGGCCGCCAACGCCGCCGTCGCGATCCAATCGGGCGACGGCCTCGTGGTCGGGCGTGGCAAGATGCGGCTCGAGCGCCATGAACGCGGCCGCCAGCGCCAGCTGCAGGCGCCACATGCACGAACAGGCGCGGACGCCCAGTCGCCGGCGCGCGCCGCCGATCTGGGCCAGCATCACGGCGAACCCCAGAAGAACGCGCCCGCGACCACTGCCGGTGGCCAGCCACAGCCAGCGGCGCAAGCCGGGCCAGCGCATAGGCCGCAGCAGCGACGACGCCGAGATAGATCACGAGCGGCCAGGGATTGGGCGTCGTGCGGACGACACGAGCAGCGGCACGACGAGCGAGCCGGCGAGGCCCGAGGCCCGCCAGCGCCGGCCCGTGCAGCGCGGCGGCCAGCATGGTGGCGACGCCGATGAGGCCGAGCAGGACGAAGGCCGCGGCCGGGCCGATGAAGCCGTAGAGCGCGTGCGCGGCATAGGCGGTGCCGAAGGCGCTGGCCGTGCCGGCGGCGGTGAGGATGCTCGGCACATGCGCGGCGGGGATCGCCTCCACCGGCAGCCGGCGCTCGGTGCGGCGGAACCATTCGCCGGCGGCAACGAGGGCGAGCGAGAAGAGCGCGCCGAGCGCAACGCGCACGCCGGGTCCGAATATGCCCTGCTCGATCGAATAGCGCACCAGCAGCAGGCCGCCGAGCGCCAGCGCCAGGCCGCCGACCCAGACCGCCCAGCGCGTGCCGAGCCGCTCTTCCAGTGTGGTCCCGCAGGCGCAGAGGCCGCGACCGTGGGAACAGACGGAGGCTCTGACGGCTCCGGGGAACTGCCGGCTGGGGTGTCATCCCCTAGGGGCCCACGGGCGGAGCGGGAGGCGCAGCCTCGGGGCCGCGTCCGTGGGTCGGGGGCGGCACGTCGGGTCGCAGGCCGACGCAGCCGCTGCAGTTCCTACCTCCAGCCTGCGCACCCTGGCGGCATGGCCTGCGAGCTGCAGACGCGAGCGCCTTTGCCGCCTTGCGCGCGTTGAGCGCCAAGAGGAGGGCGATGAAGCCGATCAGAATGGCCAATGCATCCATGGAGCCAGATTTCCGTGCGCCGCCTGCATGTTCCGGAGACCGGAGACATACCGAAGTAACGTCATGCTAACGTTAACAATTCAGTGTCCATGCAAGGTGGCGGAGCGTGGAGCTCTTTGCGGCTACCGGAAATCGCGGCTCTTGGGTTTCACGGAGGCCTTCGCGCACGCTCTCCTTGTGCGGTCTTGGGCATGCCGGCCGTGCCGTCGCCCAGAGCGCGCAGCTCGTCGCTGAGATCGACCAGCTGCTCGGCCACGACGTGGATGACGAGGCCTTCGCGCTCGATGCGGCCGCGCACCTGCAGAAACTGCGCGGTCATGACGGCGCGGCGGTTCTTCTCGAATACCTTGGGCCAGACCACGATATTGACGATGCCGGTCTCGTCCTCGAGGGTGAGGAAGATCACGCCCTTGGCGGTGCCGGGCCGCTGCCGCACCAGCACGAGGCCTGCAACGGTGACGCGCCGCCCCGCCAGCCTGTCGTCCCAGTGCGCGGCGCTGGTGATGACGCCGCGGCGGGCCAGGTCCTCGCGGAAAAAGGCGATCGGGTGCGCCTTCAGGGAGAGCGAGATGGCGGCGTAGTCGTGCACGACGTGCTCGCCCAGCGTCGTCTCCGGCAGGTCGATGCGGCGCTCGTCGAACAGGTCGCCCGTGCCGCCCGTCGTTCCCGTCAGTCCCCCATGTCATCAGCGGGTTGTGCGCGGAGGTTGCGCGCTTCGAGCCCCGTGTGCAGCGCGCCGCCGTCGAGACCCTTCACCGCCCATAGCGCCGCGCGCCGGTCGAGGCCGATGGAGCGGAAGGCATCGGCATCGGCCAGCCGTTCCAGCATGCCGACCGGAGCACCGCTCCTCATCCACAGCGAGGGGATGTCGGCGTAGCCTGGCCCGCGCGCGCCTTTTAGGACTGTCTCCTTCGTCATCTCCTCCGCCAACCTCGCCGACGAGGCGCAGGCCGAGGCGTGCGTACGGCAATGCTGGCCCGTGACGAATGCGTCCGCAGCCGCGTCGATCCTCCCCGAGCGGGAGTGGGTTAGGGTGGGGGAATCCCGACTGCTACTGGATGTTCTGCACCCCTTCCTGGCCCTCCCTCACAAGGGGGAGGGGACGATCAACGCGGGCGGAGGAGGCTACCCAGCGTGCAGTCCCAGTCGCTCAGGTTGATGTCGGGATGGCGCACCTCGACGCCGTGCTCGCGCGCGTCGCGGACGAGCTGCGCCGGCTGGTAGAAGCCCATCGGCTGGCTGTTGAGGATGGCGGCGCAGAACACGTCCGGGTAGTGCCGCTTGATCCAGGACGAGACGTAGACGAGCATGCGCGAAGCTCGCCGCGTGGCTCTCCGGAAAGCCGTATTCGCCGAAGCCCTCGATCTGGCTGAAGCAGCGCTCGGCGAACTCGCGGTCGTAGCCGTTGCCGACCATGCCGTGCGATGAACTTCTCGCGGAAGGTGTGGATGGTGCCGACGTGGCGGAAGGTGGCCATGGCGCGGCGCAGCTTGTCGGCCTCGTCGGGCGTGAAGCCCGCCGCGACGATGGCGATCTGCATCGCCTGCTCCTGGAACAGCGGCACGCCCAGCGTCTTGCCGAGCACCTGCTCGCAGCGCCTCGGAGCGGGATAGTCGACCGGCTCGCGTGCCATCGCGCCGGCGCAGATAGGGATGCACCATGTCGCCCTGGATCGGCCCGGGCCGCACGATCGCCACCTCGATGACGAGGTCGTAGAAGCATGCGCGGCTTCAGCCGCGGCAGCATCGACATCTGCGCGCGGCTCTCGACCTGGAACACGCCGACCGAGTCGGCCCGCGACAGCATCTCGTAGACCGCCGGATCCTCCGCGCGGCACGGTCGCGAGCGTGCAGGCTGCGGCCGTAGTGGCGCTCGATCAGGTCGAAGCCCTTGCGGATGGCAGGTCGAGCATGCCCAGCGCCAGCACGTCGACCTTGAGCATGCCGAGCGCATCGATGTCGTCCTTGTCCCATTCGAGGAAGGTGCGGTCCTCCATGGCGCCGTTGTGGATCGGCACGGTCTCGTCGAGCCGCTCGCGCGTGAGCACGAAGCCGCCGACGTGCTGCGAGAGGTGGCGCGGGAAGCCGAGCAGCTGTGCGGGCGAGCGCGATCGCCTGGCGGATCTCCGGATTGGCGGGTCGAGCCCGGCCTCTGCGATGTGCTTGTCGGGGATCTCGCCGTCGCCCTCGCCCCAGATCAGGCTCGGCGAGGCGCCGCCGTCACGTCCTCCTTGAGGCCCATGGCCTTGCCGACCTCGCGGATGGCCATGCGCGGGCGGTAGTGGATGACGGTTGAGCAGATGGCGGCGCGCTCGCGGCCGTAGCGCCGATAGATGTACTGGATCACCTCCTCGCGCCGCTCGTGCTCGAAATCGACGTCGATGTCGGGCGGCTCGCGCGCGGTCGGCGGAGATGAAGCGCTCGAACAGCAGGTCGATCTCGATGGGGTTGACGCCGGTGATGCCGAGGCAGAAGCACACCGCGCTGTTGGCCGCCGAGCCGCGGCCCTGGCACAGGATCGTCCTGGCTGCGGGCGAAGCGCACGACGTCGTGGACGGTGAGGAAATAGCGCGCGTAATCGAGCCTGGCGATCAGCGCCAGCTCCTTGATCAGGAGCGCGCGCACCTTTGGCCGGCACGCCGTCGGGGTAGCGCCGGGCGGCATGCGCCCAGGTCAGCTCCTCGAGGTAGGCCTGCGGGGTCTTGCCCGGCGGCACCGGCTCGTCGGGGTACTCGTAGCGCAGCTCTTCCAGATCGAAGCTGGATGCGCCCGGCGATCTCTAGCGAGCGGGCGACGGCCTGCGGATACCGCGCGAACAGGCGCGCCATCTCCGCGCCGCCTTTGAGATGCCGCTCGGCATTGGCCTCGAGGCGATAGCCGGCTTGCGCCATCGTGCACTTCTCGCGGATGCAGGCGAGGCACGTCGGCGAGCGGCTTCCGGCCGGGAGTGGTGATAATGGGCGTCGTTGGTGGCAACGAGCGGGCGCGCGCGTCTGGCGGCTGAGCTCGTCGAGCTCGCCGAGGCGCCGGCGCTCCGTTGCCGTCGTAGGCGAACACGGCGCCGAGATAGACCCGGCCGCGCGGCCGCGGCCGGCGAGCGTGTCGAGGCGCTCGGCGAAGCCCGGCGCGATCTGCCGCGGCGGCAGGACGATGAAGATCTGACCCTCTGCTGGCGGCGATCACGTCTCCTCGAGGAGAAATGGCATTGGCCTTTGATCGCGCGACGGTTGCCCGTGGTCAGCAGGCGGCACAGCCGGCCGGTAGGCCGTCCGGTCAGTCGGATAGCAGGCCGCCTCGGAAGCCATCGGCTGGTGACGAGCCGCGCGCCGACCAGCGAGGCGGATCTTGTAGCTCCTTGGCCGCCGTGATGCGCCCGCACCACGCCGGCCAGCGTATTGCGGTCGGCAACGCCGATGCGCAGCGAGCCCCAGCTCCGCCGCCTGCGCCGACCATCTCCGTGCGGCGTGCGATGCCCAGCGCAGGAACGAGAAGTTGGTGGCGGCGATCAGCTCGGCGAAGGCGGTCATCCCCACCGCCCGCGATGTCATCCCGGGCTGTCCCGGGATCAAAGCATCCGCGGGCGCCACTCGACCGCAATGCGGCAAAACCGTTGCCGCGCGAGATCCTACTGCACGATGGATCCCGGGCATGAAGCCTGGACGACACTCGCGGGTGACAGGTCTCGATCATCCAAACACCCCGTGACGAACCATTGCGGGGTGGCGATGCGCCGCGGTCGTAGAGGCCGGCGCGGTAGAGCCAGAAGCGGCGGCCGTGCGGCGTCCTCGACGATGTAGTAGTCGCGCGTCCCATCAGCCGTTCGGCGCCACCATTCGGGCGCGATGCGCTCGGGGCCCTGCGCCTCGGCCACTGATGTAGAACGCCGCGCCAGCGCAGGCCTGCTGCCGCGACGGCCCCTCCGGGATGAGGAAGAGCGCGACGACCTCGGCTAGACTTCCGGGCGCGGCAGCAGGTGGAGCAGCGGCCGGGCCGCCGCTGGCGCACTCTCGGCGGCCCCAATCCGGCCACGCGCGCCGGCGGCGCGGACACTGAACGCTGGCGCGCCCAGGCGTATGGCTCTGGTGAGGACGAAGCTGGCAAACGGGCGCCGACGCCCCAGTCGCTGCTGCGGGCGGTCGATGAGCCGGGGCGAGGCCATCAGAGGGAGGCGGCGCAACTCGCCTCGCGTCCATGCCGAGCCGCTCACTGCCGCGTCGGAGAGGGGCTCGGCGGGAGCAGCGCACGTGCACGGCCAGCGACCTCGAAGCCGAAATCTGTATCGCGGCCATCGCCGAGTCGGTCGAGGCGTGGAGGCCAACACGAGGCGTGGCGGTGTGCTGGGGGTCCCGGCTGGGGCGGCGAGCCCGATGTCCAGCGACTGCGCGGCAGCTGATCATGCTGGAAGGCGTGTCTCCGACACGACCCGGAACAGTACCGCGCAACCGCAGGACGCGCGTGCGCACGCGACGAACAGCAGTCTGCGTCGGGACGCATCGCCCAGCTCTCCGCAGCAAGCGCGCTCGCCGCCGCGAGCAACGTGCCTCCCTGAAGCCCAGGATCAGCTCGAGGAACATACGGCGCGTGCGTATTAGACGGGCGGCGTAACAACGGGCGTCAGCGAAGCCGGGCGCTGCCCTGACGCCTGGTCGAGGCGAGCGCAGGTATCTCCGGCTCGAAGCGCGCGGGCAAAACAGAGCGCGCGCGGCTGATCGATGAGCCTGCGCCGTCGATGCGCTTGCAGTTCCGAGCTGGCGCGCGGGCCTTTCCCGCGGTCCAGCCGAGAGCCTGAGCGCGCGGCGAGCGGAAGGGGTCCTCTGAGAGCTTTCGTTTTCCTCCCCGCTGCCACAATCCTGCCGCCGGCGGGACCCGGCGGGAGCCATGGCAAACCAGCGGACGGACTGGCTGTGCCGGCGATTTGCCGTGCGATGTGGTAAAGCCCGAACGCGCAAAGCGCCGCCTTCGAGGTCAGCGCCAGCGGCCTCACGCAGCCTCGCCGCTGAGGAGATGCGCGCACCCGTGATAGTCGAGGAAAATTTCAGGCCGTCGGCACCACGCTCGCGCCCGTCCGCGCGCCACGATCGGGCGTATAGCGCGTGGCGCCAGAGCGCCAGCTTGCGCAGGGCTGTCGCGTCGGCGGCAGTGATCGGCGGCGGCTGCGTGACCGCAAGTCGGAGCACCTTGGAGCGGGCGGTTGGAGATGAGCTCAGCCCGCCACGAGACCGCCTTCCTACGCGTGCTGCGCGATTGAGGGGAAACGATGCGCGCGCCGCGCCCTGATACGGCATGGCGACGAGGGCGGAAGCGGCCGGCGTAGGCCGACTGACGGCAGCGTCAGCCGGCGCGGCGGAGTCCTACGCGCGCGACAACAGGCGCGCGCGATCGGGCGCCACGCCACTCAACCAGACAGGCAATGCGCGACATGGTTCCACTCGATGAGCCAGTGTCCGGGACGGCCGTTGCGGCAGCGCTCCAGCGCCACGCGCCAGCGTGGGCCAAGAGCGAAGGCGCCGTGAAGCGGGTCGCGGGAAGCGGGCAGGTGCCGCAGCGATAACGGCCAAAGCGCGTGGCGTGCGGCGGTGCGCAGCTTACCGCGATGGAGCGCGCGCAGGAGGATCGAAGCGGTGGGTGTGCGTGCGCGGGCGGCCGTCGCGGGTTCAGCCGGCGGCTCGTGGTGAGATCGAGATTGCCCGCGGATCGCGCCGGCGACCATGGGCCGTGGTCGAGCCTCGGACCGCCGGCGCATGTCCTCGACTCGTCCAGAGCGCGTCGCCCGCATCGGTGCTGCCGGTTTTCGACTGTTGACAGCAGGAGCCGGCCGACGCCGAGGCCAAGCTTTCGGGCGAGGCCGTGGCCACGGGGCTCTTGCCGGGGAGTCTCGTTGCCAGGAGCCACGCACCGCGTGGCCACGAGCACGGCCGCTGACCTGGGCGCGTGGATGCGCAATGCTGCGGCCGTCAAGGCAAAACAGGAAACCGAACGCCGCCGGCCGGTCGCCGTGGCTCCTCGCGCGACCGCACCTCGCCATGGAGGACCCGCAGGCGAGGCCCGGAGGCCCGGCAGATGGGCTCGCATCCTCGGCACCCCGAGGCGATAGGTGCCGGGCCTCGGCTCCGGGCGCCGCAGATCCTCGAGCTTTGCCGGGGCCTGGCTGCAGGGCGGGCGATGCAAACTGCTTTGTGGGGAACCGCGTGCGGGATCCTTCCTCCCCTGATGGTGAGTGGTTAGGGTGGGGGACTTTACAGTCCTCGGTTGTTCTGCAGATCCTCCCCTCCTACCCTCCCCACAAGGGGGAGGAGTTTCCGTGGCGCATGGGCTGCGTGCAGGAAACTCCCTCCTGCGGGCAGCCAGTATCGTTGTAGGCAGAACTGCGCATGAAATCAGGAGCTTCTCCGGTTCGACTTGACAGAGGGAGCCAGGCAATGTTCATCAGTAAGAACAAACAAGGAACACGTCAGGTATGTCGGGATTGCTCGTCACCTCACCCGCATCGCCGCCCCCTGGCAGCTTGGTCCAGCGGCGCGCCAGCTCGCGCGCTGCTCGGGCTTGGAGAGGCGCGCCGGCCACCGGCACCTCGAGGGCGCGGAACTTCTCGCGCGCGGGCCGGAACGCGGGCCTCGGCCGACGGCGCGGAAGAACAGCGCGCGTGGCAGCGCCGGTGCGGCTTACTGCCAGCACCTCGCGCCTCGACGAGCCCGCGCTTCTCCAGGCGAAAGATCCACCGGGCCTGGCGGGTCGACTTGGTCGACCCCGGAAGGCCGCGGCCGGCGCCACTCGCGATGCTGGACAAGCCAAAAGCGTCAGCACGCTGAACGAGCCCGGCGAAGTTGAGATCGCCAGAGGGTAGCCTGGAATCGGCGAAGATCTGGTCGGTGCGCCGCACCTGGTAGCGACGTAGTCGGCAGCTCGTCGAAGTCGATCTCGCCGCGCACCCGCATCCGCACGGCTTGCGCTTCAGTGCGCTTGTTCTCTTCTATGTCATCCGACCTTCCGTCACCCAGGTTGTCATATCGGGCCTGTCCCGGTATCCAGCCATCCAAAAAAGCGCCGCAGCGAAAGCAGCATGATGGGATCCAACAGCGCCACACACATGCCATCCTCGGACTTGGTCCGAGGATCCATCGCTTCTGCAGACCTCATTCGATGCAGGCAATTTGCGTCGCTGCAACAGCCAGGATCTGTAATCCACAGCACGCCGGTTCCCAGCGTCGCCCTGCTCCAAGGCTCGATGTCGCGGAGTTGTGGATCCGACCAGTCCGAGGATGATGGCGCGGCCTTACATCTCTGACAAAGTGTTCAGAGCCGCTGCGGATCGAAGCATCAGAAATGATCAGCCGCAGAATATCGTGGGCAGACGATGAACTTGCAGCACGCCATAAAAATGGTCGAGATTTTCACGTCCTCGACCACGCTATCAGCGTGAAGATGTTCATGCCGACGGGCGGTGGATCAGCTTCCAGCTCCACCGTCAGTGACGGGCGATGATGGTGATTTTCGAACCAGACCGGGCGTCGTAAAGCCTGTGCCGCTTGATGACCGGAAGATGATGGGATTTTGGTGAGGACGATCAGCGGCCAGCGCATCCATCAGGCGCCGGAGCACCAGATACATGCATCTCATGATCACCGCCAGGATGCCGTAGCGGCCGAGGCCCAGGCCAGAGGAACCCGTCACCTCTCCCAGGCGTCTGCGATGGTGGAGGAAATATCAAACAGATGGCTGATCAGAATGGTGAAGATTTGGCGGCGTCGCAGGCGGTTGGGTTGCCGAGAAGCGGTGCCGGCGATGATCGGGCCCCGAGAGACGCGCCGCTGCCGCGCAACACCGATGGCAGCAAGGCGCCGCCCGCGCCCATGCCGGCTTCGCCCCGTGGCAGAAGAGGCCGCCGCCGTGGAGCCGCTCGATGACGCGGTAACAGCAGCAATTGCCGCTCACGTCGCGCACGCCCCCGAGCCGCCTATGAGCAGGCGCGGACCGCGGGGATAGTCCGCCGCACTCCAGCTGATGATGCTGATCGTGACCATGGACATGATTGACAACAGATGCCGGGGACGATGGTGAGGAACAACAGCTGCTGATGTCCTGCCACCACATTGCGGGCTGGGACTGCGAAGGCCGTCGAGGGTGGGATCGATGCTGAGCGCCGGGCCAAGAGTGGTAATCACGCCGGTGGCGGAAGGACTGGTGGATAGCCGGAAGCGGCGATTCTCGATTAGGCGACGCGCGAGACCGTCGCGGGCAGTCGCGCGAGACGGAAGACCCAAAATCGTTGCACGCTTCGCCGCATGCGTGGCGATGGTAAGATGCGTTTTATACCTGCCGCCAGGACGCTCCGCCGAGGAAAGGCATTTATGGCGCGAAGTCATCAGCTCCCCGGCCCGCGCCTGAGGTGGTGCAACGAGCCGCCATCAGTTAAACAGATGATTTCGGGCGAAAATTCTGAAGTCCGTCAGGTGTATGGAGGTGTAATGATGATCTGAGGCCGGTCCATACCCGTCAAAGAACCCGCTAACGCCCTAATTAGTCCCATCGCCATGCCGACTGCGAATGCGCAACAGTGATCAGGCACGAACAGGGCGATAACCTGATGACTGGCGACTGCAGCGACGCGTTACTCACCGCCGGCGCCTTCAATCGATCGGTTTCAGATCTGAGCCGCTGGGGCATCGATCGGGGCGAAGATCAGCCGATGGCGCGTGTCGCAATCAGAAATGATTGCGTGAGTCGCCAGCCCAGCCAGGCGCAGAAAGGCCAGACAGACGCAGATCCGAAGTTCCAGGTTGTCGGGCGTGCAGGGGTGCTTCGGTCTTGCTCGAGCAGAAACCAGGCTTGCAAATTTCGTCATCACCGTGGAACAACAGCAAACACAAGGGTCGCAAATGACGTCGATGCAGCGGCAAGCCACATCAGTTCTTATCGTCATTGCGTTCGCCCAGGCTTACCGAGGTCGATCGTGATGTGTGGCAGTCCTTTGGCGATAGGAGGTGGCGCTGGAGTCTTCCAGAAGATCAGGATGCTGGAGCAGAAGCGGGTCGAATTAGCTGGCGTCGGGGGATACAGATGGCTAAGAAATAGCGCAGCAGCATCAGATGGAAGATGCCGGCGGCGATCGAGACCGAGATGAATTCACCGCTGCCACCAAAGATATAAGCTGATAGCATTACGCAATCTGAACGGGAAGTGGCT
>ERZ1370068.6049-contig-5048_pt1 | contig 44915 bp, 73 predicted proteins | sample MGYA00561227_ERZ1370068 | MGnify/ENA primary metagenome ERZ1370068 (study PRJEB38410, sample SAMEA6850437) | metagenome | study: Metagenomic assessment of the ecological functions of the soil: analysis of the soil microbiota associated with the...
TGCAGCCTTCCAGCGTCGGGACGCGCGCGTCGAGTGGAACGCGGATAAAGGCGATAAGGCAGGACAGCGACCACGGCGCCGTGACGGCGACCAACGCGACTCGACGTGCCGGAAGCCGGATCCCCGTCGAAGACCGGGGAGCGGCCGCCTGAGTCGCGCTTCGTCACGATCGGCGACTCGGACTTCGCCGCGAATTACGCCATCCGGGATCCCGCAGGGCAACCAGGATCTGTTCCTCAATACGCGATCAACTGGCTCGCGCAGCAGGAGAACCTGATTTCATCCGGCCGAAGGCGCCGAGCGACAGCCATCTGACGATCACGGGCGCGGCAGGCGACAGCGGTGCTCTGGATGTCGCTCCTGGTGGTGCCGGCGCTCGTCTCCGGCACCGGGTGTCTGGACGTGGTGGAGGAGAGCGCTAGTGGAGACGTGCCGTTCATTAGCATGACGGGCGTCGCTCCGTTGTCGCGGCCCGGCGCTATCGCCAACCGAGGCCTTCGTTCTGATTCTTACGCCATCAGTTGGAACGGGACCACTAGGATGAGGGGACTGAAATCCACCATCGCGCTGATCGTCATCCTCGTCGGCCTGGTCGTACATCTGCTTCGTCGATCGGAAGAAGCCTCGCGTCCGACGCGCGCCGGCGACAAGGCGAAGGTGTTCACCGTCGATGCCGATCAGATCGAGGAAATCCAGCTCGGGCCGGCCACCGGCGAAGCATGCGCGTCGAAAGCGAACGGTGCGTGGCAGCTGAGTCGAGCCCGAGAAAACGGAGGCCGACCAGGGGCAGGTGTCGAATGCGGCGACCAGTCTCGCCACGCTCGAGATCAACAGCGTCGTCGACGACGAACCCCGTCGACCTCGACGCCAGTACGGGTTGAACCCCCGCGACGGTCGACGTCGCCTTCCGCGTCAAGGGACAGAAGGACGCAGCGGCACTCTGCTGCTCGGCGAGAAGACGCAACCGGCGAGCGACCTCTACGCGAAGACGCCCGGATCAGAAGCGTGTCTTCCTGGTTGCGTCGTACCTCGAGAACACGTTCAATCGCACGCCGTTCGACCTGCGCGGACAAGGCAGCGCTGAAGTTCGACCAGTCGAAGGTCGGATGGCATCGAGCTCGTGCACGCGCGGAGACACGACCGCGCTGGCGAAGAGCGGCAGCGACTGGCGCGGTGACCAAGCCGTCACAAGGCGAGGGCCGACTTCGCCGGCGCGGAAGCCGTCGCTCACCGCGCTGCTCGTCGCTGCAGATGCAGAAGATCGTCTCGGACGCCGTCTCTAGCGACGCGAAAGACCTCGCCAATTACGGCCTCGACAAGCCTGACGCCGACCGTCGACCGTGATGGCGGGAAGCACGCGCGCGTCGATCGCGCTCGGCGAAAGACGAGGGCGATACCGTCTACGCGCGCGACGTGTCGCGGCCGATCGTGTTCACCATTCCTCGCGACCGCGTCAGGCGGATCTCGAGAAGAATGCCGAGCGACTCCGGCGCAAGGATCTGTTCGATGGGCGGTCGTTCAACACGACGCGCGTCGAGCTGCGACGCGGCGGCGAGACGCTGACGTTCGAGAAGTCGAAGGGCAAAGACGGCAAGGACGTCTGGAAGAATGCCGCCGGGAAGGATGTCGACACCGCGAAGGTCGAAGACATGCTGACCAAGCTCGTCGAGCATCCGCGCGCAGCTGTTCCAGGAACGAGCCGATCCAGTGCTGAAGATGCCGACGCTCGTCGCGACGCCTGAAGCTGGAGAACAACATGACCGAGACGGTGACGCTTCGCGCGCAACGGCAACGCCGTGCTCGCCAACCGCGCCGATGAGCCCGGAAGCGCGACGGTGGAGGTGATGGCTTTCAACGACGCCGATGATCGCGATCGACGCGTTGAAGTGAGCGTGTCGAAAATTCAAAATGCAAAATGCAAAACTGCAAACACACATGTCGTCTTACGCAGCGGGGTGAACGTCGCGACGACCTTCACCCTGCTGTCGTCGCACTGCGGGTAGTGTTTGCATTTTGCATCTTTGCATTTGCATTACTAGCGGCATCCTGCGCGAAGACGCCGCCAGCGCTCGTCGTACCCCGCAGTTCGATGCCACCCAGCAGCTTCAGAATGATCTGACGGCCGCGACGAAGATGCCCGGCGTGCAGCGCGGCGACGTGGGGTATTGCCGTGCAGTCGCTCGCGCGCAACGAGCGCCTCTTCGACCTGAATCCGCGGACGCTCATGGTGCCGGCATCGGTCGCCAAGCTCGTGAGCGTCGCGACCGCGGTCGATGCGGTCGGGTGGGACTATCGCTTCACGACGACGCTGCGCGCGAGCCGGTCCGGTCGAGCAAGGCATCCTGCGCGGCGATCTGATCGTGGTCGGCAGCGGCGATCCGGCGATCGGCGGGCGCGGCGGCGACGATTTCTCGATGTGGATCGAGGCGCTGAAGTCTGACGGCATCCATCGCATCGACGGGCGCATCATCGGCGTCGACGACTCGTATGAAGAACCGAGGCCTGGCTTCGCGTGGTCGTGGGACGACCTTGGCTATTCGACCGGCTCAATCTTCGGCGCGCTCAATCTTGCCGAGAACCGATTGACGGTGACCGTGACGCCGGGTGCCGTCGCCGGCGCGCCGACCAGCCTTGCGTTCAACGTGGACGCGCAGGACCTGCCGATTACGAATCGCAGCGTCACGGGTGCGCCAGGCAGCGCGCGCGCTCGTATGGCCGGAGATGCGTCCCGGCGAAACGGTGCTGACCATCGCCGGTTCGGTTCCGGTTGGCGGCATGCCTGCGACGCTCCTCGGTATCCGCCGGCAATCCAACGGCGTGGTTTGCCCGCGTGCTGCGCCGCCGCCTGATCGCGTCGGGCATCGAGGTCAGCGGCGCGGCGGTTGACGCCGACGACGTCAGCATTCCGTCTCCCGATGCGGCGCCTCGATCCTCTACACGTATCGCTCGCATCCGCTGTCCGACATCGCGCGGCCGCTGCTGAAGGAGAGCATCAATCTCTATGGCGAGGCGGTGCAGCGGCTGAACGCGTCGGGACCGCCTCCGCGCACCAACGACCAGGCACTCGACGGCATGAAGCAGCGCCTGCCGTCGCCTGGGGCGTCGCGGCCGGATGGCTTTCAGCTCGTCGACGGGTCGGGACTATCGAGGCGCGACGTGCCTCGCGCCGGACACGCTGCTGGCCGTCCTGCTGGCCGGATGCACGACCCCGCGGGCATGTCGCCGTGGATGACGGCGCTTCCGATCGCCGGAGTCGACGGGACGCTGGCGGCGCGGATGAAGGGAACTCCAGGGGAGAACACCGTCCGCGCGAAGACGGGAACGATGTCGAATGTCCGATCGCTGGCCGGCTACGTCAAGACCCGCGACGGCGAGACGCTCGTCTTCGTCGCCCTTGTCAACAACTTCGAGGGGACCGGCGCCCAGGCCAATGCGGCGCTCGACGCCATCGCGGTTCGTCTTGCGTCCTTTACCCGCTAGGAATACGCTAGCGGCCCGTTGCCAGCGGGCAAGGCGGACAGTAGGGCGAGCCTTGTCAGGCTACGCGTCGACTGCCCTCGCCCGTGTGGAGGCTGTGATGCGCAAAGCTGGCGAGCTTTCGTCGGACTCACGAGTCTCGTCGATCGTCCTTTCGAGCCTGGGGCTGCACTCGCAGGCCAAGCCCGGCCGCAGGCCGTAGACGAGGGCGGCGCGCCCATGTTCAAGGTCGATCCGTTCTGGCCCAAGTGGCTGCCGAACAAGTGGGGCATGCAGCAGGTCACGGGCATCGGTATCGATCCGAGCAACGATCACGTCTGGTTCCTGAACCGCGCGGCCGCGCGCGAACCCCGATGAGACCGGCGGCGCCAACGGCCGCCTCGACTGCTGCATCCAGGGTCCGGAGCTGATCGAGCTCGATCAGGAAGGCAACGTCGTTCATGCGTGGGGCGGACAAGGATCATACCGAGAAGTGGCCGACCGCGCTGCAGACGGTGATCGTCGATTCGAAGGGCTTCGTCTGGGTCGCGGGCACCGGGGCGCAGGACAGCATCCGGAAGTTCACGAAGGACGGGAAGCTGGTGTGGGACTTCGGCCATCGTCCGCCGGCGGACGACAAGGACTTCAAAGAGAACAACCAGAACACCGACGCCTTCGTGAGCAAGGGACGCTTCCAGCTCGACGAAAGCGGCCAACGAGATCTACATCATCAACCAGCGGCGCGTGCTCGTGTACGACATGACCACCGGCGCGTTCAAGCGCGGGTGGGGCGGCCACGGGATGCCGCTGAGCGAGATCACCAACGATCCGCTGCCGAAGCTACAAGTGGACCGGCGGCCCGCCGACGGAAGAGAAGAACTTCGTGCCCGACCTGCACTTCGTCGAGATCACGAAGGACCGCAAGGTCGTACGTCGGCGAGCGCGGCCAGAACCGCATCGAGGTGTTCACGACCGACGGCAAGTTCCTGCAGGAGTTCTACGTCTCGCCGAACACGCCGTCGCAGCGCGCCGAGGACTGCGGCGGTCTCTACAGCAAGGACTTCCCGCCGTGCGGCACGACCTACAAGCTGGCGATCTCGCGGGACCCGCAGCAGAAGTATCTCTACGTGGCCGACGGCACCAACGACAAGGTGTGGATCCTCGATCGGCAGAGCGGCAAGACGCTCGGCAGCTTCGGCCGGCAACGGCACCTACGCCGGCCAGTTCCACTGGATCAATGCGATCGTGATGGATTCGAAGGGCAACATCTACACGGGCGAGGTCGAGGAGAACAAGCGCATCCAGAAGTTCGCGCCCGTCATGGCGAACGCTCGGCCGGTAGGTTTCTCCGCCCGCGTCTAGGGCAGACGACGCATGGTGAACCACGACGGATCACGCTGGCAGCGGCTGTTCTTCAGTCGCCGCTCGGTGTGGACGCTAACCTCGTCCTTCGCCCAGGCCAACCAGCCAACAGATCATCTCAAGCGCGGAGGCGCAGCGCCAGCTTCCTCCGCGCGATCGCCAGGCCGGCGGCTGCCCACGGCAACCGGCACCGCCGTCATTCGCGGACGCGTGTTTGCGGCCGACAGCGGACGGCCGCTTCGGCGCGCGCGCGATCCAAGTCAACGGGCCCGAGCTCCCGAGCGACGAGCCAGACGACGAGCACGGACGCCGACGGCCGCTACGAGATCAAGGACCTGCCCGGAGGACGCTACAACATCAGCCGTCACACGCAGCGGGTATCTCCGACTCAGTTACGGTCAGCGCCGCCCGTTCGAGCAGGGCAAGCCGCTTCGACCTCGCCAACGGGCAGCGTCGCCGACAACGTCGACTTCACGCTGCCGCGCATGGGTCTCATCACGGGCCGCGTGCTCGACGAGGCCAACGAGCCCATCTCCGGCGTCCGCGTCATGACCATGCGCACGGTCGTTCTTCGAGGGACGCCGCCGGCTGATTCCCGAAAGTCAGCCCGCGATGACCGACGATGCGGGTCAGCACCGGCTGCTCGGGCTGACTCCAGGTTCGTATTACGTGATGGCCGACACGCGCGAGACCTGGACGGTCGTCGACAACGGGTGTCGAGCGCGTCCTGGGTTACGCGCAAGACGTACTATCCAGGCACGACCGGATTCACCGACGCGCGGCGCGTCGCCGTCGGAGTCGGCCAGGAAGCGAACAACATCGACTTCGCGCTCATTCCCGGCCGCGGCGGCGACCGTCATCGGGCACGGTGTACGACTCTCAGGGACGGCCTGCTTGCAGGACGGCAGATCTGCAGGTCGTGCCAGGAATTCCGCGGGCCGAACCAGATGTTCGCGATGGTCGAACTGCAGCGGGAGCGACCGATTCGCGGCCGACGGCACGTTCCGTAGTGACCGGACCTCGCACCCGGCGAGCTACAAGTTGCTCGGTGCAGCACGACGGCGGATGTCGGCGGCGTGACCGTGCAGGAGAGCGCCGCCGCGACCGATTGCGGTCGTCCGGGATCGATATCGACAACCTCGCGCTCGATCACGTCGAGTCGGTTGGACCGTCAGCGGCACGGATCGTGACGGACACCGGCGATCCGATGCCGGCGGCCGAGCGCAGCGCTGCGCATTACTGGCGCGTCCCGCTCAGTTCCGACGCCGCTGCCCGTGGGGCCAGGACCCGCGTCTCAATCCCGACAACGGCCGCGTCATGGACGACTGCTCGTTCACCACATCTGGTCTCCACGGTCCGACGCGACTTCGCGTCGACGCTTCCCGACGGTTGGGCCGTCACGGCGATTCGTCCAGTTCGACGGACGCGATATCACCGATCGAAGCGTCTCGACGCGCGGAGCGGCGATGCGCTTGACGAACGTGCAGGTGGTCGTGACCAACAAGGTCAACGCCGTCTGCCGGGTCGATCACCGACGCCAAAGGCGCGACGACGGCTGACGGCACAGTGCTCCTGTTTGCCGAGCGACGCCGCAGAAGTGGACGGACGATTCGCGCTTCGTGCGGTCGGCGCGCCCGGATCAGCAGGGCACGTTCCAGATCAAGGGATTGCCGGCAGGCGACTATCTGGCGGTGGCGATCGGACTACGTCGAGGACGGCGGTGTGGAACGATCCCGGAATACCTCGAGTCGATCCGCCGCTACGGGCAGCGCGTCAGGCTCGGCCGAATCCGGAACTCCGGACGGTCGCACCTGAAGCTACGTATCTCCGCAGTGAGCGGAGTGATCGTCGTTCGCGAGCTCGATGAGGCCGACCTTCCGTCGGCGGTCGGCATCGTCGCGCGCGGGATGCGCGACAACCCGCTGCACATCGCCGCGCTCGGCAGCGACACCGAGAAACGCGTGGCCACCGCCTGATCCGGATGTTCACGGTCGCGCTGCCGCTGATCTTTTCGAAGGGCGTCATCCTCGGGCGCCTTCGATGGCGACACGCTCGTCGGCATCGCCGGCATGGTGGCGCCCGGCCGGTGCCAGCCCTCGCTCGCGGAAAAGCTGGCCTTGATGCCGCGCCTGGATTCCGGCGGTCGGCGGCGGCGCGTTCGCGCGCATCGGACAGCTGGACGAGCACCTGGGCGCGACACGACTTGACAGCAGCCGCACTGGCACCTCGGCCCGCGTTGCCGTGGATGCGCATCTGCAGGAACCGGCATCGGGACCCTGCTGATGACGGAGCACTGCGCGCGTGTCGACCGTGCGCAGGCCGCGGGTTACCTGGAAACGGACAAACCCGTCGAACGTCACGTTCTACGAGCGGTTCGGATTCCAGACGATCGGTTCAGCGCCCGTGCTGAACACGCCGAACTGGTTCATGAAGAGGGGCGTCAGGTACTGCCAACTTCCAACTCCCAACCCCAGAAGTTGGGATTTGACCTGGGATTTGGGATTTGGGATTTACTTCGACTGCAGCGGTTGAGCGGCGCCAGACGTGGTGCGGGCGGTGACACCTTCGCGGCGTCAGCCTCGGGCGCGAGCGATACTTCGACGGTTTCGCCGTACTTCACCTCGACCGACTTGCGTTTCTCGCTGCCGGACGAGATCCTTCACGACAATCTCACGCGTGCCGATCGGCACCTGGATCGCGTCGAGCGGTGCGATACCGACGCGCTCGCCTTCGACCCACACTTCCGCGCCTGGCGTCGTCGTCACGTGCACGCCGGCCGCTGGAAGAGGGACGGTGATACGGCACGACGTGTCCGGGACGAACTGTCACGTTGATCGTCGATCGATAACGGTACCGTTCGCTGACAAATTCGATGCGGTGCGCGCCGCTGTTGAGGAGAAGCTGCCCGTCCTCGGTCGTGCCGATCCGTCTCCCGTCGGCATAGACGTCCATCGGAATTCGCGCGAATGTGGCGATGAAGCCGGGACCGGTGTCCGCGGCGGGCACGGACACGTCAGCAGGCGTCCCGGTAGCTGTCTTGGCGGCACCCTTCGCGGTCTGTGGTTTCGGAAGCGCGCGCTCGGCCGTGGCGATCGCGCGGCGCGTCATGCCTGGCGCGGCGGCGACCGCCTCCTGCGCACCTTTTCGCGGCGTTGCCCGCCGTGCCGACCAGTGCAGAGGACGTTTTTGCGGCGGTTGAGACCGCGCGCGGAAGGTACATCACGCCAGTGATCGACGACGAGGAGGATGACTGCAGCAGTTGCGACGATGTCCCAGCGGAACCACGTGCAACGGAAGACGAGTACGCGGAGGAGAAGAGTGAAGCCTGCTCCGGATCGCCAGGCCTTTCGGCGAGCCGCGCGTCTTCGATTCTCTGCGCCTCGGTCCGCGCGGCCTCAGTCCGAAGCCTGGCGATCTCCGCTTCGAGGCGCTGATTCGCCTCGCGGCGGATGCGCTCCGTCTCCGCGGCCAGCGCCGCCTCGGCCGCCGCGCGCGCAGCCTGGGCTGCCTCTGTGCGAATCTGGTCGGCGTCGAACGTCGCCTGCCGGTGCGCGTGGCGGACCTGCTCGGCTTCGCCGATGACGCTCGCCAGCTGCTGCTCGAGCCGGGCTTCCGTCTCCGCCTGCGCGCGAGCCACCTGTTCCTGGAGCTGCGCCTCGCTCTCGGCGCGCGCCCTCGCCACCGCCTCCTTCAATTGCACGTCGGCTTCAGCCCTCACGCGCGCGACTTCTTCCTCGGCGTCCTTCGCGCGTGCAGCGGCCTTCCTCGACGACTTGCCTGGCCTGCTCGATTGCCGCGGCGCGGAGCGCTTCGGCCTCCGCGCGCGCCTGCGCCTGTGTGAAATTGAGCTTCGTCGCAAGCGCCTGCTCGGTTTCGTTCCGCACGCGCCGGATTTCCGACGCGAGGTGCTGCTCGGCCTCACGTCGAACTCGCTCGAGTTCCGTGACCAGTGTCTCGCGCGCCGCCGCTTCGGCGGCCGCTCGTGCTTCGACAACCGCGGACTCGCGCTGCTGCGCCGCCTCGCTTTCAATGCGCGCAAGATCGTGCGCGCGCTGCCGCGCGGTTTCGGCCTCGACTCGCGCAATCTCGCGGGCACGATGCTCGGCCGCCTCGGCTTCGACGCGCGCGAGCTCGCGTGCCTGCTGCCTGGCGGCTTCGGCCTGGAGACGTTCGACCTCGCTCTTCAGCCGGTATTCGACTTCCGCCTCGATGAGCGACAGGTCTGCTGCGCGAATATCGGAGTCGAGACCGGTGCTCGAATCGTCGATGTGCGATGCGGGCGTCGCCTGGGGCTTGGATTCTTCGAGCGCGACCGCATTGCCTTCCGGCACCGCGGGTTCGGTCAGCGCGGTCGCCACCTGACGGACTCGAGCGTCCTCGGTCGCCCCAAGTTGCTCGCTGATCTTTTCTGGAAGCGAGACCACAGTGCGCTGTTGGCGAATTGAGGAAGGTCGATGGTGCGCGCCTGATTGGCGTGTGCCGTCAGAGCTGCCGAGGTGACTGACGATCTTGGCCCGCTCATCCTGCAACACTCCGCGCCCCAGAAGGACGACGTCGGGAACGCGCTGGTTCATCGCCACGATCGCGGCCTGGGCGGAGGTCACCATCTGGAGCTCGGCGCCGAGCTTCGCGCGCACGAATGAATTGAGCGGATCCGCCTGCGAGGAATCCGGCTCGATCGCGAGCACCAGACTCATATTTGGATGTTTCCAGACGGGCAATCGATATGCCGCGAGATTTAGCCGGAAACTGCCGCGGTCTGACGGTTTCGGTAAACGATTCTCGTGGACGACTTACGGAATTGAAAGACGCTCGCGGGCAAAGGAGGTCATGTCGGTGAGGTCGCCCGTGAGGCCGCCACCTTGCGCCAGGTCCGGTTTACCGCCGCCGCGGCCGCCAAAGCGTTCGATGAGGACGCGCACCGCGGCGTTCGCATCCAGCGCGACGTCCGGCGAACGGGCGATGACGACGGTGATTGGTGGCGAGGTGGAGAACAACGCAACAGCGGCGCTCGTGCGCGCGGTGATCTCCGTGCCGCGATCATCTTCAAGCCGTGGGCATCCCAGCCCTCCAGCGCTTCGACGACAACAGGCGCGGCGAGACGCGCGGCTTCGTGAGCGCGGCGAGCGACTCCTGGAACTTCTTGATCGTCCGGCGGAGGTCCTTCGTCTCGGCTTGCACCCGTTCGATCGCGCCCGGCAGATCGTGAGGAAGTACGGACAACGCACGCACGCTGCCGGACACGGCGTCGCGCAGCGTTCCGGAACACGCGAAGCGCGCGGCCGCCGCACGCGAACGTGATGCGCGCTCCGCCCTTGAACTTCTCTGCCGCCGGCACGACAACGGCGCCAATGGCGCCGGTCCGCGCGACGTGCGTGCCGCCGCAGGCGGACGAGTCGAACTCCTTGACGTCGATCAACCGCAGGACGCCCGTCCGTGCAGGCTCCTTGCGCAGCCGTAACGTCGACGGCCTCGTCCGCCGAGACGAACCGGATGGCGACCTCGCGGTTCTCCCAGATGATGCGGTTGGCTTCGTCTTCGGCGCGGGCGATCTGTTCCCAGGACATGTCACGCGCGAGATCGATCGTCGAGATCTCCGTCGCCCATGTGAAAGCTGGTCGTCGGATTCTCGAAGAGGCGATCGAACGCAGCAGAGAGCACGTGCTGTCCGGTGTGCTGCTGCATATGATCGAACGCGGCGCGTCCAGTCGATCTCGCCGCTCACGGCGGTCGCCGACGGCGAGTGGCGCGGACAGGATGTGGACGACGTCGTCGTCAGCGTCGATCGGTGTCGATGACATCAATCGCCGGACCCAACCGCGGCCTCACCCGGCCCCGCAGCGAGCCGTCCGCATGTCAAAGGGCTGGCCACCTGACGTCGGGTAGAACGCGCGTGCGATCGAGCAGCGCCGCCGGCCGGCCCTCGTGCTCGAAACGCCCTGGTCACGACGGCCTCGAAGCGCCGGCAGTACGGGTCGGTGTAGTAGATCCTGGAAGTCACGCCGCTTCGACGGACGCCGCGGGCAGGTCGAAGTAGAAGATCGCGCCGCCGGCGGGCGCGCTGCGGTAGCCGATGCGACCGCCGAGCGAGTCGATGATGCCGTAGCTGATCGACAGCCCGAGGCCGGTGCCCTGCCCGACCGGCTTGGTCGTGAAGAACGGGCTGGAACAGCTTGGCTTCGTTGTCGGCATGCAATGCCCGGACCGGTGTCCTCGACTTCCAGCGTCACCCGGCCGTCGAGATCGCCCGACCGGATTGTGATGCGCCCGGGAAGCCGGCCGGATGCGAGGATCGCCTGCTCCGCATTGACGACGAAATTGAGCAGCACCTGCTGCAGCTCGGTGAGCACCGCCGAGACGTACTGCGTCGAACGGTCTTCGACGCGCAGCTCGATCTGCTCCGACTCCAGGCGCCGCTGCCGCAGCTCGGCGACCGAGGTGATGACGTCGGTCAGGCGGACCGGCGCCGCTTCACCCGGCTGCTGCCGCGCGAACATCGCCAGGTTGCGGATGATGTTGCAGGCGCGCGCACTCTCCTTCTGAATCAGCCGCAGATCGGTCTTCACCGAGTCGGACACGTCCGCCTGCATCTGCAGCAGCTCCGCGAAGCCGAGAATCGCCTGCAGCGGGTTGTTGATCTCGTGCGCGACGCCCGAGACGAGCTGGCCGACCGCGGCGAGCCGCTCCTGCCGGATCACCTGGCGCTGCAGCGACTGCAGCTCTTCGCGCATGCGCCGCTCCTCGCCCATCTGGCCGTCGAGCGCGCTGCGCGTGTCGTTGAAACGGCGCAGCATCAGGTCGAACGCATCCTGCAGCTCGGCGAACTCGCGCGTCGGCATCGGCCGCCGCTCCACCGGCGTGAAATCTCCGGACCCGATCCGCTGCGCCGCGGTCTCGAGGTGCGTCAGCGAGTTGGCGAGCCGGCGCGAGCAGGCCGAACGGCGACAATCAGCCAGCCGGCAAGACCGAACGCGAGAATCGCGAAGCTGCGGGCCCAGAGCGATGCGGCGCGATTGAGCGCGAGCGACATCGGCATCCCCACGCTCACCAGCCACGGCCCGTTCTCTACCCGCGCTTCGCCGTACATACGCCGGACGCCGTCGATGTCTGTCCGCTCGACCGGTCCGGCAATATCGCGTGCCGGACGCATGTCGACCGGCAGCAGCTGTCCGACGTATCGCTCAGGCTCGTGGCTCCGGGCGAGCACGCGTCCGTCGCGGTCGGCAATGGTGACAACGGAGCCGACAGGAATGGGAAGCGCGTCGAGCGAATCCTGGATCGTCTTGAGGTCGATGAAAAACCCCAGCGCCCCGACGATTTCATGCGCATCGTCGCGGACGGGATATCCGACCACGACGTAGTGCACACCGGACGACGTCAGTGCAGAGCGGCGAGACCGACCGTTGACCGCTGCGAAGGATCTGCTCGGACCAGCCGGATGCGGGGTCCTTCAGGTCGCAGCCGGGCGAAGCCTATGGTCCTCGCCACGATGTCGCCGGAGCGCCGAACAAGATCGATGCACGCGACGTTGGGATGGCCGGCGGTCACCCGGCGAAACGAGTCTTCCGACAAGCGCCGGATTCAGTGACTGGACGTTGGGATTCGATTGCCAGCCCTTCGCCCGTGCTGTCGAGGTATGTGAGATCGCGATTGATGTAGGCCGCCGTGGTGTGCGCAAGGATGCGTGCCTGGTCTCCGAGCTCCGTGGCACGCTCGCGGAACGTGCTCATGCCCGACCAGACGGCCGCCGCGAGCACCGGCACCAGGAGGAGCCCGATGGCGACCGCCAGCTGGCGCTGAAGGGAGAAGGACCAGAACGACCGCATTTTTCTCACCTTATCGGTCGAGTATGGGGTCTGCCATACCGGCCTGCGGCAAAGCCAGCCGCACGAAGTGTGCAACTGTCGCAGCGGCCGCACGGGTGGCCGTGCGGATCCGGGTCGTAACAGCTGTGGGTAAGGCCGTAATCGAGCCGCAGGGCCTGCCTCTTCGGATGATCTCGGCCTTGGTGAGCGTCTGGAGGGGCGCGTGAATGCGGAACGTACCGCCCTGCACCCCTTTGCGGTCGCCAGCGAGGCCAGTCGCTCGAACGCCGCGATGAACTCGGGACGGCAATCGGGATAGCCCGAGTAGTCGAGCGCATTGACGCCAATGAAGATGTCGCTGGCGCCGAGGCACTTCGGCCCATCCCAGCGCGAGCGACAGAAACACGGTGTTCCTCGCAGGCACGTAGGTCGACGGAATCTCGCTGACTCGAGATCGATCGCCGATCCTTCGGGCACCGGCACATCGCTGGTCAGAGATGAGCCGCCAAAGGCGGAGAGATCCACGTCGAGCTCGACGTGGCGCTCGACGCCCAGCGCGCGCGCCACGGCCCGCGCGGCCTCGATCTCGCGCGCGTGCCGCTGGCCGTATCGGATTGTCAGCGCGAAGAGGCGGAAGCCTTCCTGCCCGCGCAATCGCCGCAGCCGTGTACGAGTCGAGCCCGCCGCTCAACAGCACTACCGCGGCGATTCGTGATTCGTGATTAGCGATTCGCGATTGTCGGGTCATCGAGTCGTGAGAAATCGCTAATCACAAATCACGCAAATCGCAAATCGCTAGACTCCACGGGTCGTCGGATCCCAGATGTACTTGTGCAGCTGGAGCTGGACGCGCACCGGCAGGCTGTCGGCGAGCACCCACTCGGACAGCGTGCGCGGATTCATGCACGCCGTGCACCGGCGACAGATGGATCGGCCGCCGCACGCGCGCGCCAGGTCGTGCCGCGCGATCGCCTCGCGCGCGTACTCGTAGTCCGCGCGATCCTTGACGACGAACTTCACCTCGTCGTGCGGCCGAAGTCGATCGAGGTTGCTCCAGTCGTTCGTTTCGGCTTCGCCGCTGCCGGGACACTTCACGTCGAGGATGGTGACGACGCGCTCGGGGACGCGGGCGGTGCTGCGGTGGCCGCCGGTCTCGAGCAGCACGGTGCGACCGCGATCCAGCAGCCCTTCCATCAGCGGATACACGTCGTCCTGCAGCAAGCGGCTCGCCGCCGGTGACCTCGACGAGGGGGCAGGCGAACGCATCGACCTCCGCAAGAATCTTCTCGACCGGCCGCTTGGTGCCCTCGTGGAACGCGTACGGCGTGTCGCACCACGAGCAGCGGAGATCGCACGCGGTCAGGCGGACGAAGACACACGGCCGCCCGGCGTAGGTGGACTCGCCCTGCACCGAGTAGAAGATCTCGTTGATGGTCAGCAATCCCTATTATCTGATCCGTAAGATGCCAGGCATGGGAGACGTTCGCATCGGCACGTCGGGCTGGAGCTATCCGTCCGGGAAAGGGCACGTGGAACGGCCTCTTCTACCCTGCGACGCGCTCGAAGCGGGCCGGAACGGATCAGTTCGACGAGCTGCGGTTCTACGCCGAGCACTTCGATACGGTCGAGGTGAACACGACGTTCTACGGGCAGCCGCGCCACGACGTGACGCGCGGCTGGGCGTCGAACGCACGCCGCCGGGCTTCGAGTTCTCGCTGAAGCTTTATCAGAAGTTCACGCACCCGAAGATGTTCAAGGAGGCGGCGCTCAAGACGGCGCCCGGCGCCGAGGGCGCGCTGCTCGATCTTGCTCGCGCAGGTCACGCAGTCGGACATCGACGACTTCCGCGCCGGCATCGATCCGCTTGGCGTCAGCGGGCAAAGCTGGGCGCGCTGCTCGCGCAGTTCCCGCCGAGCTTCAAGGATACTGCTCGCAGTCGCGCGATTACCTCGCGCAGCTGCTGCGCGCGTTTGCGCGACTACCCGGTGGCGGTGGAGCTGCGCCATCGAGAGCTGGAGCGACGCCATCGGCGAGACGCTGTCGCTGCTCAACGCGTTCGGCGCGGCATGGGTCCAGATCGACGAGCCGAAGTTCCGTTTCTCGATCCGGCAGAACTACCTGCCAAACGTCACGAGCTTCTACTACATGCGGCTGCACGGCGGAAACGCCGCGCAGTGGTGGCGGCACGACAAGAGCGAGGATCGCTACAACTACCTTTACACGGCGGGCGAGCTGCAGGAGTTTTCGGAGACCGCGAAGGCGGCGAAGGAGCTCGTGAAGAAGTCGTACCTCTACACCAACAATCACTTCTCGTCGAAGTCGGTGGTGAACGCGGTGATGCTGAAGGCGCAGCTCGGTCAGCCGATTGAAGGCGAGTACCCGGAAGCGTTGATCGAAACCTATCCGGAGATCGGGAGATCGTGAAGGGCCGCCTGAAGGCGGCCCCTACGACGAAGGCCCTACGACGGCGATTCCGGTTTCAAAGTTACTCTGACGATTCGATCCGTCACCGCGAGCTTGCGGACGACGTCCATTCCGGAAATCACCTGGCCGAAGACCGTGTACTGCCCGTTCCATTTCGGCTGCGCGGAGAGCGAAATGAACATCTGGCTGTCGGCTTCGCGCGCGTCGCCCGGATGCGCCATCGACACGGACCCGACCTTGTGCAACCGCTTCTTGCTGAACTCCGCCACGCCAATCGACTTGCCGCTGCCCGCGTCGAAGCCGCGGCCCCACCAGGCCTGCTTCGTCATGTCGCGGGTCTGCGGATCGCCGAACTGCACGAGCTGATTCGGCACGATGCGCAGGATGCGCTGGCCGTTATAGAAGTTGCGCTTGATGAGCGCGAGGATGTGATCGACGGTCTTCGGCGCTTCGTTCGGATACGTCTCGATCTCGATCGTGCCCTTTCATCGTCTCGACGACGAACACCGGACCCGGCGCCGGGTGACTTCTGGGCGAACGCGGGTAGAGACGAGGCAAGAACCGCGAGAGCCACGATCAGATGGCGCATCTTCATCTCCTCGGTTTGACGACTCCAATTCTTGGACAATCGGCGGCAATCACGCAATCCCCGCAACGCGGGCCGATGGGACGGCACACGTTCTGTCCCCAGGTCACGAGATACAGGTTGATGTACGGCCACCACCGCGCATCGCGTCGCGGCGTAGAGGGCCTGCTCCGTCTCGTCCGGCTGCCTGGTCGCCACCCATCCGAGCCGGTTGGAGATGCGGTGGACGTGCGTGTCGACGCAGATGTTCCGCAGGCTCTTGAAGCCGAGAATCATCACCAGGTTCGCCGTCTTCCGCCCGACACCCGGCAGCATCACGAGCTCCTCCAGCGTCGACGGCACTCGTCCGCCGAATCGATCGAGGAGCATCTGGCAGCACGCCTTCACGTGCCGCGCCTTGTTCGCGATAGAAGCTGACGGGATAAATCAGCTTTTCGATCTCTCTCACCGACAGTTTCGCCATGGTCCGCGGTGTGCGCGCGCGGCGGAACAGCCGCGTCGACGCGGCGTGAGTCGTCGCATCCTGCGTCCGTGCAGACAGAATCGTGGCGATGAGGATTTGAAACGGTTCCTCGGCCTGTTCCTCGGAGATCTTCTCGACGGCGGGCAGCTCGAGGCCGGTAATGGCCTGCGCCAGCGAGCGCATCACCTTCTCGACAATGGCAGGAGCGGGTTTTCGAGCGCGTTTCACGTCACTTCAAGCTACATTAAGACGGTGAGACGTCCAACGGCGGCGGCGATCTTTCTGGTTCTTGCGATCGGTTTCAGCGCTTGCCGGCCGCCGCTCCATGTCGGCACGCTGCAGCTCGGAAGCCGGCTGAACGGCGACAACACCATCGCGACGCACACGACCCGCTTCAAGCCGGATGACAGGATTTTCGCCGCGGTGCTGACGGAACAGACTGGTTCGTCGACGATTACCGCGCGGTGGACCTACAACGGCCAGATGGTCAGCGAGGAAGCTCGCGCGGTCTCCTATAAAGGCCCCGGCGCCACGGCGTTCGAGTTCAAGAGCGCCAGCGCCTTTCCTGTTGGAGACTACAAAGTCGAGATCCTGGTGGACGGCCAACCGGCGCGTCGCGCGATTTCCGGGTCGAGTAAGTTGCCCACGCGGTCCACGCCATTTCCCATCGATCCGCCGATCGAGCCGATGCTCGCCAAGCTCGCCGAGGAACTGCCGCCGGAAGGCGCGTTTCTCTACGAGCCGAAATGGGACGGATTCCGCGCGATTGTGTTTCGCGGCGGATCGGACGTCTACATCCAGAGCCGCGATCTGCGGCCGCTCGATCGCTACTTTCCCGAGCTGCACGACGTCGTTCCTCGAGCGAGCTGCCCGACGGCTGCGTGATCGACGGCGAGATCGTGATCGCCACGCGCGCACGGCCTCGACTTCGACGCCCTGCAGATGCGCCTGCATCCAGCGGCGTCGCGCGTGGCGAAGCTGGCGAAGGAGACGCCAGCGCAGTTCGTGGCGTTCGACCTGCTGGCCGGTCGACGGAACGCGACGTTCGTGACGCAGCGCAGAGTCGAGCGCCGCGCGCTGCTCGAACAGCTGCTCGCGAAGGTCAAGCCGCCGATTCATCTGACGCCGATGACGCGCGATCGCGCAGATGGCGGTCGACTGGCTCGCGCGCTTCGAAGGCGCGGGCCTCGACGGCGTCATCGCGAAGCCGCAGGACGGCACCTACCAGCCCGGCAAGCGCGCGATGATCAAGGTCAAGCATGCCCGCACCGCCGACTGCGTCGTCGCCGGCTTCCGCTGGCACAAGAACGGGAAGAACACGCTGATCGGCTCGTTGCTGCTCGGGCTGCTACGACGACAAGGGCACGCTGCATCACGTCGGCGTCACGTCGGCGTTCACGATGGCGACGCGCAAGCAGCTCGCGCAGGAGCTCGCAGCCGCTGCGCGACGAACGCGCTCGAGAAACATCCGTGGCGCGAATGGGCCGATGCCGACGCCGGCAACGGGACGCGCATGCCCGGCGGCCAGAGCCGGTGGAGCGCCGGCAAGGATCTGTCGTGGGAACCGCTGCGCGATCGAGCGCGTGTGCGAGGTGAGAGTACGACCACATGCAGGGCGACCGCTTCCGGCACGCGGCGATCTTCCTGCGGTGGCGGCCCGACAAGCAGCCGCGCGACTGCCGCTACGATCAGCTCGAGGTCACGCCGACCGTACGAGCTCGAGAAAGTGTTTGGAACGTAGAGGCGTACCTTCAGGTCCGCCTTCCGATCAGTATCCGGGAACGCTGCCGGGCTTCAGGATGTAACGCCCGTCATCGTCCGTGGTCCGGTAGACCTTGTGACACTCCGTGCAGGATTTGTTCAAGTCCTGCACCGCGGCGAGCGCGACGGTCGAATCGAGCGTCGGGGCGCTGACTAATTTGTCGAGGTCGTCGAGTTTCTTCAACACAGTCTTGGTGAAGTCGACGGCATCGGTGCGCTTGTTGGTCACCCAGGAAGGCTTGCGCCTCGGTGATGCCGCTTTTCAGGGTTGCGAGATTGGTTTTCGCCACCGCCTGATTTCCGCTCACGAGCGCCTTGACGAGCGTCTGCTGCGCGGGCCCGTCCTTCTTCATCACCCGGTCGAGCTGCTCCAGGCCCGGCTTGCCTTGCGCCGCGGCAACGGCCGCCGTCACCCACACCACCGCCAGAACACCCACCCATGACACGAAACGCCGCATGAATCCTCCGGAATCGTTAACCTGTAATAAGACGGAAATTAGCCGGTATTTGTTCTACTTTCGGGCCGCCAGCGCGTTGACGATAGCTGTCATCTCCTCTTCATTCAGCCGGTCGCCGAACGGCGGCATGGTGGCGTCGAACTGCACGGATGTCGGATCCGTGATCCAGTCGCGAAGCGATTTCGCATCGTGACGGGAGCCGACGTGACTGAGGTCAGGCGCTGTGCGTGCCGCCCTCGCCGTCGATGGTGTGGCACGTCGAGCAATAGCGGCCGTACACGGCAATGGCGGCCTGGTTGCCGGCCAGCGTCGGCGCGACCGCGCCGGCACGCACATCGGCGCATGTACGCGACCACGGACCGCCCCTGCCCTTCCGTCATGGCGCCACCGGGAACGGACGCAGGTCGGGCGCAATCATCTCGCGGATCGCGCACGTGCGCGACGAGCCATTCGGAATCACGGCGCGCAATCGTCTCGTCGATTGGACTGGCGGCGCCGCCGATGCGGTGGCACACCTGGCAGCGCTCGTCGTGCGCGAACTGATATCCGGCCAGCGACAGAGGCGCCCACTGATTGACGTTCGCAATGGGCGGCGTGTCGCGTAATCCAAGCGACGTCAGCGCCGCGACGATCAGCAGCCCTCCACAGAACGCCGTCGTCACGAACCGCCGCCGCGACGGGCGCCGCTCGTCTCGTCTGTCGATGAACGGCAGCAGAAACAGCAGCGCGACGATAACCCCGGGAATGACCATCGTCGCGACGGGCTCGAGACGTCCGGGAAGTGACTTGGAGCAGCTGGAACAGGCTGAGAAAGCTACCACTCCGGCCTCGGAATGTAGGTGGCGTCGGACGGATCGGCGATCGCATCGAGCGGCGCGCGGACGGCAATTGACAGCGTGAGCAGAGCTGCGAACACCGCCGCGATGACGATCGTGTCCTTGAGCGCGTGAGATGGATAGAACGGCTTCCACTCGCCTTCGACCGTCTTCAGCGGGCCGGAAATGCCGTGGCGCCGCATCAAGTAGACGTGCGAGATCGTGAAGACGATCAGCGCGGCCGGCAGCAGAAAGACGTGCGCCGTACACCAGCGCAGGAGCGTGAGCGCGCCGAGGTTCGCACCGCCGCGCAGTACGCCCGCGATCTGTTCGCCGAGAAGCGGCGTGCTCCGCGCGATGTTGATCGTGACGGTCGTCGCCCAGCACGCACGCTGATCCCACGGCAGCAGGTAGCCGCTGAGCGCGAAGCCGAGAATGATCAGGAGCAGGAGGACACCGGTGATCCATGTCACCTCGCGCGGCTTCTTGTGCGAGCCGAAGATCACCACGCGAAGCATGTGCACAACCGCGGCGACGACGATGAAACTCGCGCCGAAGAAGTGCAGGCCTCGCACGATCCGTCCGAATGACAACTGCGTCATCGATGAAACGCACGCTGTCGTACGCCGACTCGGACGACGGCACGTAGTACATCGACAGGACGACCCCGGTCAGCAACTGGACGCCGAGCAGGAACAGCAGGACGCTGCCGGTGACGAACCACCAGCCGGCGCCTGGAGGTAGTGGCTCATCGAGCAGATGTTTCCGCGCGGCGCGGTAGTTCGTGCGGTCGTCGAGCCAGTCGAGGAAAGCTCGCGAGGGGAGGCCTCGTTCAGGCCTGGATGAGGACCTGGCCGGCGTCTATGCGCGTCATCAGCGACGCGAGAGGCGCGGGAGGTGGACCGGCGACGACGGCGCCTGTTCGATCATAGACGCCGCCGTGACACGGACATTTCAGCTGCTTCGCTTCGGCGTCCCAGCTCACGCGGCATCCCAGGTGTGTGCAGGTGGATGACAACGCCTTGACGCCATCGCGCGGATTTGACGAGGAACGACAACCTGGCGCTCGACGGTCTGCGTGTAGCCATCCTGGCGGGCAACCCGGATCGTCACGGGCGTCGGCTCGTTCTCGTTGAGCGCGTCGAGCGAGCCGGCCTTCAGCCAGGTTTCACGGCGGCGCAGAAAACTTGGGCCGATGATGGCCCCGCCGAGAACTCACCGCTAGCGTGCCGCCGATGATGCCCTGGATGGTGTTGATAGCTGCCGCAAGAAACCTGCGGCGTTCGGTCGATTCGTGGGTCATGAGGAACTGGGGCTGATACGTCTGCTACGACGCACAGCCCCAGCGTATTTACCTAGCAGGTGTCAGCGCGTTCCGGATGCCGCCTTATTGTTGATGTTCTTCCGCAGCCAGCCGTCGATGAACTTGATCACCTCGTCGCTGTTGCGGTCGAGGAACATCTCGTGCATGTTGCCGTGGATGCCGACGTCCTCGAGCCGCACGAATTCGTCTTTCGCGCCAGCCTGGTTCAGCCACTTCGGGATGCACGCGTCGAATACGCGGTGATACGTGCCTTCCGCGGACATCGACAGGATGCGCATGTTCTGGAAGTGCACCAGCTTGTGCACAGGCGCGTCCTGCAGTGTAGCAGCCGACCTCGTCGCCGGGGCGCTCTGACGGTTCGAGATGCGTCTTCAGCTCCGCCGGGCTGTTGATCGGCGGATCAAATTCGCTACTGTGTTGCGTCGTCAGCCCCCACGAGTTCGGGATTGGTGCGCGTGTAGGCGACCTTCGCCGTATCGACGTTGCCGATCTGCGGACCGCCCGGCTCGATCGAGACCATCCCGGCGATGAACTGCGAGCGCTGCTCGGCGACGTCGAAACCGAAACCGCCGCCCTGCGAGTGCGTGAGGAGAATGACCGGCTTGCCGATCGCGATCAAGCAGCGCGATGCCCGCGGGCACCGCGAGCTCCGCCTGGTTGCTGACGAACTGCATCTGGCCCTTGATGAAGTTGTCGAAGACCGGATCGCCAACCATCCCTTCTTCGGATGAGTTGCTCGGCCACTGCGTGTATTTGTTCTTTCTCGGGAAGTCGCCGCCCGATGTCGCCGGCGCCGTCCAGATCTGCTCGAGATCGAGCGCGGTGCGGATACCGAGTGTTGCCGTCGACGCCGGGCACGTACGGCGAGCGGCCGCGCGCCGGGTAATCCACCATGTAGACGGTGTAGCCCTGGTCGACCAGGTAATACGCCCAGCCGGGACGCGCCGTCGGGCGTCTGCTGCCACACGGCGCCGGTCTGACCGTTGCCGTGGAACATCACGATCGGGATACGGCTGGCGGATCTGCTTCGGCACCCAGACCTCCACGTACATCGCGCCGTCCATCTGTTCCTTGCCGGGCGCGCCCGACGTAGTGGCCGCCGACATAGAAGTGCGCCATGCGTCCGATGTTCTCGGTCGAGAACGTCGGAATGGATGCGGGCGGCATCGCGCCCGACGTGTCGCGCGCTGGTCCCCGACTGACCGCCCAGCCGGATGCCGACCAGCAGCGCAATCGATCGCGGTCAGGAGGACCGCTTTCATCATTCGCATTCAGTCATAGTTGCCTCGCTACGCGTGGTCAGGTGAAATTCGCGCCACAGATCCTACTACTGAGCGCCTGCCGCAGGGGCGGTCGGCTGGTTGGCGGCGTCGAGCGGCGGGCGTGGAAATTGTCACGGAACCGGGCGTGAGCGGCGGTTGACCGGACAGAACCGCCGCGACGTTGCGAACGGCGAGATCGCGCCATCGCGGTGCGGGTCTCGACGGTGCCGCTGCCGAGGTGCGGCACGAGCATCACGTTTTCCAGCGGTGAGCAGCTCCGGCTCGACCTTCGGCTCCTTGCTCGAACACGTCGAGGCCCGCGCCCGCGATGAGCCGCATGCGCAGCGCCCATGCAAGCGCCTTCTCGTCAACGACGGGTCCGCGCGAGGTGTTGATCAGATACGCGCTGCGCTTCATCCGCGCCAGCGCGGGCTGATCGATCAGGTGCCGTGGTTTCCGGCGTCAGCGGACAGTGGAGCGAGACGATGTCGGAGGTCGCGAGCAGGCGATCGAACGGCATCGCCTCGGCGTCAGGATCGTTCTTCGGCGTGCGGCTCGTGTAGGCGATGCGCATGCCGAACGCGCGGCCTCGCGCCGCGACCGCGCGGCCGATGCCGCCGTAGCCGACGATCCCGAGCTGCTTGCCGCGCACCTCGGCGCCAAGCATGAAGTCGAACGTCCAGCCCTTCCAGTCGCCGCGGCGGACCAGCCGCTCGCCTTCGCCGATCCGCCGCGTGATGCCGAGAATCAGCGCCCACGTCAGATCCGCGGTCGCGTCGGTGAGCACGCCCGGCGTGTTGGTCACGATGATGCCGCGCTCACGCGCGGCCGCGACGTCGATGTTGTTGTAGCCGACGGCGGCGTTCGCGATGATCTGTCAGCTCCCGCCCCTGCGCTCGATGACTGCCCGGTCCACCGCATCAGTGATCATGCTGACGAGCGCCTGCTTCCCCGCGACGCGCGCGACCAGCTCGTCGTGCGGCATGACGTCGACGCCGTCCTTGCGGAACTGGTCGACCTCGCCGATGGATTCGAGCTTGGCGAGAACCGACGAAGGAATCTTGCCGGTGAGAAGAATGGAGGGTCTTGCGGCAGATTCGTCAATGTCCCAGCGACTTGCAGTAGCCGCAGTGATTGCACATCACGGCGGGTTCGATGATGCACGGGCCTTCGGCATCCGCGCCGTCGGCACCGGAGAAGACGGCCGTGACGTCGGGTGCGAAGGTGCGAGGTGCGAGGTGCGCGCGGTGCGCAGGGTGCGCGGGTGCTGGTGCCGGCGCGCGCTGACGCGCGCGATCGCCTGCGCACCAGCGCCCGGAGTTCCTGCTCGGTCATTCGTGGATGTCCACCTGATCGATGATGCCGATGACGGCGGCATCGACCGGCGCTCCCTTGCGGCCGAGCGCTTCGCCCGCCGCGCGCCCTTCCATGCACAATCAGCACTTTCTCGTGCACGCCCGCGCCAACGCGAATCGACCGCGAGCAGCGGCGTGCCGCGCGGGTGTCGTCCAGCGAGATCGGCTGCACGAGCAGCAGCTTGGCGCCTTCGAACGTCCGGTGCTTCTGCGTCGAGACGACCGTGCCGATGACGCGGGCGATCTGCATTACGAATTGACCAATTGACGACCGATTCGATTGAAGAATTTCCATTCGTCAATCCCTCAATCCGTAAATTCCTCGATGTCACAGTGATCGACGATGCCGACGATGCCGGCGTCGGTCGGAACCTCGGTCGGGATAGAACGGAAAGCTCGCTTCCTTGCCGCGGACGAAGAACACGGTCTCGCCCACGCCCGCGCCGACCGCATCGACCGCCACGAGCGTGCGGCCCACGTTCGAGCCGTCGGCGGCAATCGGCTGGAGGACCATCAGCTTGATGCCCGTCAGGTTGTCGTCCTTGCGCGTGACGACGACGTCGCCGATGACCCTGGCGAGCTGCATGTCAGTCGCCTCGCGGCGACGTCGACGGTGTCGACGATGCCGACGATCGACGGCATCGACGGGACAGTCCTTCATCCCCGACGCCATGCGCGCCGAGCTGCCGCTGACGATGAGCACGGTCTCGCCGACGCCGGCGTCGACGGTGTCGACCGCGACGAGGTAATTGCCTTCGGCTTTGCCGTGCGGATCCATGGGGCGCGCGACCAGCAGCTTGCTGCTGACCAGCCGCGGATCCTTCCGCGTAGCGACAACGGTCCCGACGATGCGCGCGAGGATCATGCTGCAGGACGAACGGGCTTCCTAGACTTTCGCGGTGGTCGGACTTTCCGATCGGCAGCGTGTCCTCGAGGTTCGCGTGCGGGCGCGGGATGACGTGCACCGACACGAGCTCGCCGACGCGCGCGGCCGCGGCGGCGCCGGCGTCGGTCGCCGCCTTCACGGCCGCGACGTCGCCGCGCACGATGGCCGTGACGTAGCCGGCGCCGATCTTCTCCCAGCCGACCAGCGTGACCTTGGCGGCCTTGACCATGGCGTCGGCCGCCTCGATCATGGCGACCAGGCCCTTGGTTTCGACCATTCCCAACGCCTCTCCCATTCGCCGTCTCCCATCAGCTCTCAGCGTCCTGCCTCTCAGCTCCCAAGGAGCTCGAATGCCGCGACACCGAGCTCCTGGGAGTTGGAAGTCGGAAGTCCGGCGAATTATCAATCTCTCAGGTGTCTTACTGCGTCAGCTATCAGGGCCGTAAGTTCGCCGTATGTTAGCCGAATTTCTCCGTCCCTGCTCGCCTGGCGCAGCGCGTCGGTGACGTCGGGAACGAGTCGCTCGGTCGATGACGCCGGCGCTTCGAGCACCTGGCAGAGCGCCTGATCGAGCCCGGCTTCGGCGGGATCCGCGCACACCGGCGCCGGCGCCGCGATGCCGTACATGCCGCGCAGTCCCTGCAGCCGCTCGACTTCCTCGCGCGACAGCAGGTGCTCGCGTCCGAGCAGCCGCGCCACGAGGCTGATCTTCGCGAAGTGCTCGATCGTCTCCATCTTGAAGTGCGCGCTCATCACGCTGTTGCCGCACGTCACCGCGCCATGGTTGGCGAGCAGCATCCCGTCGTGCGCCTTGATGTACTTGCGCACGGCCTCCGGCAGCTCCGCGGTCGACGGCGTGCCGTACTCCGCGATCGGAATGCTGCCGAGCGTCGTGACGACCTCGGCGAGCACGGCGCGCGTCAGCGGAATGCCCGCGACGGCGAAGCCGGTCGCGGTCGGCGGATGCGCGTGCACGACGGCGTTGACGTCGGGCCGGTTGCGATAGATCTCGAGGTGCATCGGCAGCTCGGACGACGGATCGCGATCGCCGGACAGCTTCTTCCCGTCGTAGTCGACGACCACCATCATGTCGGGCGTCATGAAGCCCTTCGACACGCTCTTCGGGCGTCGTGATGAGCCGACGGTCGTCGAGCCGCGCGCTGATGTTGCCGTCGTTGCTGGCGACGATACCCGCGCGCGTACAGACGGCGGCCGACCTCGACGATGTCGGCGCGAATCTGTTCCTCGGCTCGAGTGCTCATCTCGCGGCAACCATCACTGATGACGTGTTCGATGCTCGTCCCTGCACTTCTCGGAACAGAAGTACTCTCGTCCGTCCGAGATCGCCGAGTCGGGCGACACGTAGGTGCCGCAGACCGGATCGCGCAACAGCTTCACCGCGCGCGGTTCCCCGACGCCGTCGTCCGGCGCGGCTCCCGCCGAGACCGCGATCATGTTGCCGACGACACGCCACACGGCGCGGATGACGAGCAGGAGGACGATGACTTCGAGGAGCCGGCCAAGCACGCCTCACCCGCCGGATGGCGCGGGCGCGGGCGCTGGCGCGGGCCGCGCCCCTGCGCGGCGGCAATTCCCTGCAGACCCTGCGCTGCGGCCTGCGCCTCCGGGCGTGCCGGGCGCAAGCTGCACGACCTGCTCCCACGCGGCTCGGTGGCGCCCTGCAGGTCGCGCTTGCCGAACGCGAGCACGATGCCCTTGTTGAACAGCGTCTTGGCGTGCTTCGGGTTGAGCGTCAAGCGAATTCTCGAACTGCTTCAGCGCGTCGTCCGTGCGCCCCGAGTAGTAGTAGCTCACGCCCGAGGTCGGTGCTCGCATCGGGGTTCTTCGGATCGAGCTTCGACGCCCTCTTCGTACCACTTGATCGCATCGGTATAGCGCTCGGCGTCGAAGTAGGCGTTGCCGAGCTGCACGTGCGCGCCGGCGTTCCTCGGATCGCTCTTGATGATCGTCTGCAGGCTCTGCACCTTGCCTTCGTCGAGCGGCGGCGCCTGGTGCGTGCACCCGGTGCCGCGCCACCGGCCGGTGCGGGTGCAGGTGTGGCGGCCGACTGCTGCAGCTGCTGCACGGCGGTCGCGCCGCGCCTCGGCGCCTGCTGTGTGCCGATCACCCAGCCGAGGATGATGCCGAAGCACATGCCGGCGATGGCAAAGACGATGGAGTCGGATCTCATGGAAATGCCGGGTCCGCGCGTTTGGCACCGGTCAACGCGCGGGACCCGGCCTACTAGTCTACCGTCACCGGGCCAGCGTGGACTGGAACCAGTCCACCAGCGCGCGGACGATGTCCGGGTCGCGGGCGAGCAACGCGGTGCCGTGCGCAACGGCTTCCGAAAACGCGCGTCTCGCGCCTGCCCGGCGGGTCCTTCGCAAGCTCCCGCACGGTCCGGGCCGCATGCGGGTCGTGGCTGCTCGCGATGAGGAGCGCGGGCCGTCCGCCGTACCGCTTCATCGCCGCCTCGATGCGAACGCCGCGGTAGTCGAGCGACGGGGAGATGAGTGCCAGCGAGCGGACCGACGGGAGGTCGGCGGCGGCAAGAGCGGCGAGGCTCGCGCCAAGCGACGCGCCGGCGATGCCGATGGTGCCGACGCGCACCTCTGGCCGCGATGAGAGGAACGACACAGCGGCGCGGACGTCAGCGCTCCACCCGCTGAGCACCTTCGAATCGCCCGGATCCGACGACCCCGGCAGATCGATCGCGAGCGCGAGGATGTTCGCATCGGCGAGCCGCTGGCCGACGGCGTCCCAGTCTTCATGCGGACGTCCGAGCATCGGCACGAGCACCACGGCGGGCGCGGGCCGCTGCGACGGCTCGAACACGGTGGCGGTGATCGCCCGGCCGTCTTCCGCCGGAACGGGACGGCCCGCCCTGCCGCGGACGCCGGCGGCACCAACACGACGAGGATCGCCAGCAGGCCAACTCCCAACCGCCAACTCCCAACCTCCAGCTCCCAACTCCCAACTCCCAGGAAGCTCGTCATCAGAGAGCGAGCACGTCGAGATATTCGCGGACGCTCTGCGCGAGACCGACAAACAGCGCGTAGCTGACCAGCGCATGGCCGATTGAGACTTCATCGAGATGCGGCAGCCGGCGGAACACGACGAGGTTGTCGAGATCCAGATCGTGGCCGGCGTTCACGCCGAGCCCCAGGGCATGCGCAAGCTCCGCGGCGCGCGTATAGGTCGGCGAACGAGTCGCGCGCCTGCGGCTCGCCACGCGTCGAACGCCCGCGCGAACGGCTCGGTATAGAGCTCGACGCGATCGGCGCCCATCTCCGCCGCCCAGCGGATCGGCGGCTCCTGCGCGATCGACGAACAGGCTCACGCGCATCCCGGCGTGACCGAAGATCCGATACGACGCGCGCCATGGTGTCGCGCTGGCGTATCGGCCGGCCATCCGGCCTGGCTCGTGATCTCGCCGGGATGAACCGGCACGAGCGTGCACTGGTCCGGCTTCACCTGCGTGAACGAGCTCGAGCAGATCCGGCCGCGGGTCGCCTTCGATGTTGAACTCGATGCGCCCGTTCAACGGCCGCAGGTATGCGGCGCACGTCGTGGACGTCGGCCCGCGTGATGTGCCGCGCATCGGCCCGCGGGTGGACGGTGATGCCCGGCGCGCCGGCGTCGACGCACACCTTGACGGCCTCGAGCACAGACGGGACGGTCCCGCCGCGCGAGTTGCGAACCGTCGCGACCTTGTTGACGTTGACCGAAAGTTTCGTCGCCGTGCTGCGATTCTACACGTGGGCGACGAGGTGCTGTTTGACCGCGTCGGCGATCTCATCCGCCCACGCCGAAATCTCGCGCTGGTCCTGCCCTTCGATCATGATGCGCAGCAGCGGCTCGGTGCCCGAGTAGCGGATCAGCAGGCGTCCGTTGCCCGCCAGCCGCGATTCGACTGCGGACATCACCTGCGCCACCTCCGGCACCGTCTTCAAATCCACTTTGCGATCGACGCGCACGTTGACCAGCACCTGTGGGATATGTGGTCAGCTCGGACGCGAGATCCGAGAGGTCCGGCCGGTCGCGCCGATCGTGCGCAGCACGTTGAGCGACGTCGCGAGCCCGTCGCCGGTGAAGCAGATACTCGGAGAAGATGACGTGCCCGGACTGCTCGCCGCCGAGCGCGAGGTCGCGGCGGATCATCTCCTCCATCACGTAGCTTGTCGCCGACCGGGCAGCGCACCATGTCGATGCCGGCGTCGCGCAGCGCGATCTCGAGGCCGATGTTGCTCATCACGGTCGCGACGATCGCGTTGCCCTTGAGACGCCCTTCGCGCTTCATCTGCTTCGCGCACATGAGCATCACGGCGTCGCCGTCCACGACGCTTCCCTTTTCGTCGACGAAGATCGCGCGGTCGCCGTCGCCGTCGTATGCGATGCCGAGCGGGTAGCCGCCGTCGACCACCGCGCGCGCGAGCTGCTCGGGCGCCGTGGATCCACAGCGAAGGTTGATGTTCCGGCCGTCAGGCTGGCAGCCGATGCACTGCACCTCGAAGCCGAGCTCCTGGAACAGCCGCGGCGCCATCGTCGTCGTCGCGCCGTTGGCGCAGTCGACGACGACAGGCGCATGCCGCGCACCGTGCTCCACGTTGGGCAGGATCGCGCGCAGGTGCGGCAGTATACTCGGCGCGGTAATCGACCTGTTCGACGGCCGCGGCGTCGCCGGCCGGCACGCTGCCACGAGTCGATCCGCGATGATTCGACTCGACGATGACGCTCGAGCTCCTCGGTGAATTTCTCGCCGGCGCCCGAAAACACCTTGATGCCGTTGTCCTCGAACGGATTGTGCGACGCGGAGATCACGACGCCCGCGGTGTATCCCATGCGCGGCGTGAAGTACGCGATGGCCGGCGTTGGAATGATGCCGGCGCCGGTCAGCGACCCGTCCTGGCTGTTGATGCCGAAGGCCAGCTCGCGCTCGATCCACGCGCCCGACTCACGCGTGTCGCGACCGGACAAGAAACCGCGGTCGACCTTGCCGTCGAGCGGTCGAGCGCCCGCGTGCGCAGCGCCGCGCCAAGACGCGACGAACCGTTGGCGGATCGAGTGGATACGTGCCGGCCTTGCCGCGCACGCCGTCAGTGCCGAACGACGACCAGACGCAAGTGGACATCGGAAGTGAGCGCGGTGACCTTTCATCGCACTCTGACTCGGCCGGTTCAGCCGCACGACGCCGACGCGCGCGGGCGCGACGACGGTGACTGGACAGCTGGAAATCGCCGGTCTTCAATCCTTCAACGTCGACTGTTGCCTCGAAGAGGCTTCCGTCGCTCGTCATCGCTTCGCGCGGACCCCGTGACCCATGCCGTCACGCGCGCGGGGACGACCTGCACGGGCCCGCTCGCGCTACGCGGCTTCACCGGCTATCTCACTGACGCGACCATTCTAACCGGTGCCGGCGCAACGACGACGACTACCGCGCGCCGTCTGCGGCGTTCGAAGGCGCACCGAGCAGGATCTCGCCGACGCCGATGTTGACCGTTTCCGTGACGGGCGCCGAGACACCGTTGACCGCGACCGGCTCGGTAATCGCCTGCGTCAGCTCTCGACGAGCACGCTCACTGGCCCCAACACCTCGACCGTCGACGGCTCTGCAGTTACTGTGCCGACAACAAATCCATCAGCTGGCTCGCCATCGACAGTCGGCACGACCGGAACGACCTTGCTGCCCGACGGCTCGAATCGCCATCGCGACTGTCGATGGATTCACCTGCACGACCTCGACGCCGAACGGTGTCCGCACATCGTCGCCGCCAAGATGAAAGAGCCGCTGGCCCGCGCGCGCCGAGCGCAGATCGAGCACGGCGACGAGCTCACCAGCGGCGATGCGGTTCAGCGCGCCTGAGGAACCCGCGAACGCGCACGTCGACAACGGTCGGCGGCTCGCCGACGACCTCCAGCTGCGACGGCAGGTTCGTGAATTCGAGCGGGATGCGCAGCGAGCGTTCGACCGTCTGCTCGCCGGCGACGGCGACCCAGAGCAGCGCGGCGAGCGCGATCGAGACGAACTTCAGCCCGAGGTGATGGCGGAAGCCGATGTACGCCATCAGGCGAGCGAGCTCCGCGCCTCCTCGGCCGCGGCGGATGCGGCGGCGCCGATAGCCAAGCAGCGTGGCCAGCCGCGTCCGGAGCGCGTCGGCGGACAGGTGGCGCTCGAGCTCGCCGCCGATCGCCAGCGAGATCGTCACCCGTCTCCTCGGAGATGACGATCGCAATCGCGTCGTTCTCTTCGGTGAGGCCGAGCGCCGCGCGGTGCCGCGTGCCGAGATCGCGGCTCACGCGTGGGATTGACCGACAGCGGCAGAAAGCAGGCAGCGGCGGCGATGCGATCGCCCTGGATGATGACCGCGCCGTCATGCAGCGGCGACGCCGGCTGAAAGATGCTCGACAGCAGGTCGTAGGTGATCATCGCGTCGAGCGGGATGCCGCCTTCGATGTAGTTGCGGAGACCGATCTGCCGCTCGAGGACGATGATGGCGCCGACGTGCCGCGCGCGGCCAGGTTGGTCGCCGCGGTGACGAGCTCCTCGATCGTTTCGTCCGCATGCTCGGCGCGTTCGAAGTAGCGGAAGAACGGCGCGCGGCCGAAGTGCGCGAGCGCGCGCCGGATGTCGGCCTGAAACAGCACGATGATCGCGAACACGACGTATGCGGCCAGGTTCCGGATCACCCAGTTGACCGTCTCGAGCTGCAGCCACTGCGACAGGAAGAACAGAGCAGCAGCAGGAACCGCCGCTCGACCGCCATCTGCACCGCGCGCGTCCCGCGAATCAGCAGCAGCAACTCGTACGACAGGAACGAGACGATGGCGATGTCCAGCGCGTCGGCCCACCCGATGTCGGGCGCCTGCAGGAGCGCCGTCAGCCAGTTCATGAGTCGACGCGATGATACCGCCGAATCTCGTCGGCGACGCGCGCCACCTGCAGCATCTCGCTCGACGGCATGGACGCGGACGACGTGCGCGCCCGCGAGCACCGCCGCGGTCGACCGCCGCCGCCGTGGCCCAATCACGCGACGTGGCCGGCACGGTGCCGCCGAGCGGCCGCGCCAGGAATGACTTCCTCGACGGTCCGACGACCAGCGGGCATCCGAGCTCGCCGAACTCGTCGAGACGCGCGAGCGCCTCGAAACTGTGAGGCGCCTCCTTCGCGAATCCCAGACCCGGATCGACGAGGATGCGTTCCCTTCGCGATGCCGGCGCCCGTCGCGAACGCCATGCTCTCGCGCAGCTCGTCGAGCACCTCCGCGACGACGTCGCCGTAGGACGCCTGCTGATACATGTCGCGCGATCGGCCGCGGGTGTGCATCAGGATGATGGCCGCGCCGCGCCGCGCCGACGACATCGGCCAGCTCCGGCTCATACCGCAGGCCGCTGATGTCGTTGACGATGGAGGCGCCGGCGGCGAGGCGGCGTCCGCCGTCGATGCCTTGTAGGTGTCGATGGAGATCGGCACGTCAACGCGCCTGGCAAGCGCCTCGATGACCGGAATCACGCGCCGGTGCTCCTCCGCGTCATCGATCGGCGACGGCGCCAGGACGTGTCGACTCGCCGCCGATGTCGATGATGCCGGCGCCCTGCTCCACCATCTGCACGCCGGCTTCGACGGCTTTCGCCGGATCGAAAAGCGCGCCACCGTCAGAAAACGAATCGGGTGTCACGTTGACGACGCCCATGACGACGGTGCGTTCGCCGAGGCGCAAGCGCCCGGCCGCCAGGTAGAGCGACAGTGAATCGTCGACGCGGCTGCATATGAAAAAGGCCGACCTGAAGGTCGGCCTCTACGTCAACTTACTTCGAGCTTCGACGTTCGAACTGCTCGAACCTATTCCTGCGTAACTGGTCGCGGCGGAATCGGCGGAACGATCGCCTGACGCTCCTTGGCCTTCGGCGCCGACGGCGCGACCTGCGGTGTCGCGGGCGCGGCCGGGACCGGCTCGTCGAGCGCTTCGCCCGCGACGATGCGACGGACCTGCTCGGCATCGAGCGTCTCACGCAGGAGAAGCGCTTCGGCCATGTCGATCAGCTTCGCCTTGTGCTGCACAAGGATGTCGTTTGCGCGCGGTGTACGCCTCGGTGACGAAGCGCTTCACCTCGTGGTCGATCTTGAGCGCGGTGTCTTCGCTGTAGTCCTGGTGCTGCGCGATCTCGCGGCCGAGGAAGATCTGCTCTTCCTTCTTGCCGAAGGTGAGCGGGCCCATCGAATCGCTCATGCCCCACTCGCAGACCATCTTGCGCGCGAGGTCGGTGGCGCGCTCCAGATCGTTGCCGGCGCCCGTCGTGATGCTGCTCGATCGTGATCTCTTCGGCGATGCGGCCGCCGAGCAGAATGCAGATCTGATCGCGGAGGTAATCGCGCGAGTAGTTGTGCTTCTCGTCGATCGGCAGCATCGTCGTCAGACCGAGCGCCATGCCGCGCGGAATGATCGTCACCTTGTGGATCGGATCCGGCGTGCGGCAGCATGACCGCCAGCAGCGCGTGGCCGGACTCGTGGATGGCCGTGATGCGCTTCTCGCTCTCGCTGATGATCATCGAGCGCCGCTCGGCGCCCATCAGCACCTTGTCCTTCGCGAACTCGAAGTCGACCATGCGGACGACCTTCTGGTTGTAGCGCGCGGCGTTGAGCGCCGCCTCGTTCACCAGGTTCGCCAGGTCCGCGCCCGAGAAGCCCGGACGTGCCGCGCGCCAGCACCGCGATATCCACGTCGTCGGCGAGCGGAATCTTCTTCGTGTGGACGGCGAGGATGCCTTCGCGTCCCTTCACGTCGGGACGATTGACCACGATCGCGGCGGTCGAAGCGGCCGGGACGCAGCAGCGCCGGGTCGAGCACGTCGGGACGGTTGGTCGCCGCGACGAGGATGACGCCTTCGTTCGACTCGAAGCCGTCCATCTCGACGAGCAGCTGGTTCAGCGTCTGCTCGCGCTCGTCGTGCCCGCCGCCGAGGCCGGCGCCGCGATGACGGCCGACCGCGTCGATTTCGTCGATGAAGACGATGCAGGGCGCGTTCTTCTTGCCCTGCTCGAACAGATCGCGCACGCGCGACGCGCCGACGCCGACGAACATCTCGACGAAGTCGGAACCGCTGATCGAGAAGAAGGGAACGTTCGCCTCACCCGCGACCGCGCGCGCCAGCAGCGTCTTGCCGGTTCCCGGAGGCCCCATCAACAGCACGCCCTTCGGGAATGCGGCCACCGAGCTTCTGGAACTTCTGCGGCTCGCGGAGGAACTCGATGATCTCCTGGAGCTCGTCCTTCGCTTCGTCGACGCCCGCGACGTCCTTGAACGTCACCTTCTTCTGCGCGCTCGACGACAGCTTCGCCTTGCTCTTGCCGAACGACAGCGCCTTGTTGCCGCCGCTCTGCATCTGCCGCATGAAGAAGATCCAGAAGCCGATCATCAGCAGGATCGGCGCCCACGAATAGAGCAGCGCCGCCCACGGGCTCGCTGTCGCTTCGCGCGCCGACACGACGACGTTGCGATCAATCAGCTTGTTGGCGAGCCCTTCGTACTGCGCGGGCGCGTAAGTTCGGAAGCTGTCGCCGCTCTTGGAGGTGTAGGTAATCTCGCTGCCGACGATGGTGACGCTGGAGATTTGACCAGAGTCGACCTTCGACATGAATTCGCTGAACTTCTCGGCTTTCTGGCTCGGTCTGGAACCGCGTGGAAATATTCCACACGAGTATCCCGACCAGCACCAGGACGATCCAGAACGCGAGGCTTTTCAGGGTCGAATTCACACAATTCCTCCCACAAACGGGGTTCTCAAGAGTATCACTTCGGCAAAGGCTTCTGCTGGATTAAGACCAGCTTTCCACGCCGAAGTTCCACGCGGCCGCCCGGAATATCCACACCGCCCGCGGCCCCGGCCAATGCCGCCATCGCGGCCTCCACGTGGTCGAGCCCGATCTCGCGATCGCCGGCACCGGTTCTCAACGCCTTCAGGAGAACCCGGCGCCTCAAGGGCGGAGGTTCCGCCAGCAGTGCCGCGGCTTCAATCGTCAGGCCATCAGGCTCTCGTCCGCCAGCGCCTCATAGCGCCGTGTCGCCAGCTCATCGAGCCACTCCGCGTCCTCGCGCGTCAACCCGGCCGCGCGCGCAATCGCAGGCCGCGTGGGACCGCTGGCCGCGCAGTCCAGTTCGGGCAACACGACGTGGCGAATCCGATTGCGCGGGTTCATGAGGTCGTCGTTCGATTCGTCCTCGATCCACCGCTCGCCGCGTCCCGTGAGATAGCTCCGAAGGTCCGCGCGCGAGACGTCAAGCAACGGCCGAATGATGCGACCGCGCCGCGGATGAATGCCCGCCAGTCCCGTCAGCCCCGCGCCCCGAATCAGCTTCAGGAGGAACGTTTCCGCCTGATCGTCCTGCGTGTGGCCTACCGCGATGCGCTCGGCACCCAGGGTATCGGCAGCCTGGTCCATAAAGTCATATCGGACTCTACGGGCTGCATCTTCGACTGACAGATTTCGTCCACGCGCATACCCTTTGACGTCCTCGCTTTCACAACGATTCGCAGGCCCAGACGGCCGGCGAGGTCCCGGCAAAACACCTCGTCGCGTTCGGCCGTGGGGCGCAGCTGGTGATTCAGATGCGCCAGCCCGGCGACTGTGAAACCGCCGTGTTCGGCCAGCTCGCGGAGCAGAAAGAGCAGCGCGACGGAGTCGGAGCCGCCCGAGAGTCCGATGAGCAGGCGGCTGCCCGGCGGGCACAGCGCGTGCCGCTCGATCGTCTTTCGACTCGCTGGTGAGGGCGGTCGTCGTCAAATCCCCAATCCCAAATCCCAAGCTCCAAACCCCAAGAAATCCCGACCATTGGGATTTGGGATTCGGGATCTGGGATTTGTTGAATGCCGGAGGGCAGACTCGAACTGCCGACCCCGCGCTTATGAGACGCGTGCTCTAACCGGCTGAGCTACTCCGGCACGAATCTCGATTCTAACAGGGGTGAGTCGTTGAGGTCAGGTGCCAGGCTTCAGGCGTGTCAGGCGTGTCCAGAATCAGGCTTCAAGGATGCGCCGCTGCAATCAACGGGATCAGGATCTCGTGGTGGCCGACGAGCGAAATTCCATGCCCGTTGGTTCCAGCGACCGGTCGCGTCACGACATTGGTCTGCGGTCGGTACATCCGCATGAAGTCGATATTCACGGTCGTCAGTCCGTCGAGCGAAGCGCCCTGGTTTCGCGCGAGAGCGCACGGCCTTGAGAAACACCTCGGGGAGGACCACCGCGGACCCGCAGTTCAGATAGACGCCGCCCTCGAGTCGCGCCACGCAGGAGGTGAAGTAGCGGAAGTCGCGCAGGCTGGTCTCGCCGATCGTCGGCGCCCGACGCCGCGGGATGCATGTGGATGATGTCGGTGCCGACGGCGACGTGCACCGTGAGCGGAATGCCGAGGCGATGTGGCGGCGACGGCAAGACTGCGCTCGGCATGCGGCGGGCTGCGCCGCGCGAGGAACTCCGCCACCGCCTGGCCAAGACCTTTGCCTTCGGCGCGTGCGACACGTATTGCCTCGTTCAGCATCGCGCCGGTCTCTTCGGCCATGCCGAACGCGGCCCGGCCCGAGCGCTTCGTCAACGTCCTCGGACGTCGCGCCCGACAGCGCGATCTCGAAGTCGTGGATGATGCCCGCGCCGTTCATGGCGAGCGCCGAGACGTAGCCGCGCTCCATGAGATCGATCAGGACGGGCGACACGCCGGTCTTGATCACATGCGCGCCGATGCCCCAGACGATGCCGGCGTCGCGCTTCTGCGCGCGCGACGATCGCGTCGACGACGCGCCGGACGTCGGCGCCGCCGAGAATCGCCGGCAGCGAGTCGAACCATGACTCTGAATGAGCCGCCGCGGTTGACCGGTTTCGCGAAATCCTCCGTTCGCGCTTTGCTCTGTCCGCGACGCCAGCGGATACGTACGAATCCCCGACAGGTCGAAATCTTCGTAGCGGAAGGCCATGGCGCGCTCAGAGTATCAGCATGGCATCGCCGTAACTGTAGAAGCGATAGCCGCGTCGCGATGGCTTCGCGATAGGCCGACGAGAATGCGTTCGCGGCCCGCCAGCGCCGGAGACGAGCATGAGCAGCGACGATGCGCGGCAGATGGAAGTTCGTGATCATTCCGTCTACGAGCTGAAATCGATGCCCCGGATGGATGAACAGCGTCGTGCTCGCCGCTGCCGAGGCACTACTTCTCCGTCTGTCGGTCACCGTCAGCGACTCGAGCGCGCCGCACCGTTGTGGTGCCGACAGCAATGATTCGCCTGTGCTCGCGTTTCGCGCGCGTCAGCGCGGCCGCCGTCTCGGCGGACACGGTGAAGCGCTCGGCGTCGACGACGTGATCTTCGATCCGATCGGCTTTGACCGGTTTGAACGTGCCGTAGCCGACGTGCAGTGTCACCTCAGCGCGCTCGACGCCACTCGCCGCGAGCGCGTCCAGCTGGCCGGCCGTGAAATGCAGGCCCGCGGTCGGCGCCGCCGACGGATCCACGCTCACGAGCGTAAATCGTCTGGTAGCGATCCTCGTCCGACTCCTCGTCGCCACGCTTGATGTACGGCGGCAGCGGGATGTGGCCGACACGATCGATCGCGTCGGCGAGCCCGGCCGGGTGATTCGTCGAAAGTCGAATCGTGCGTCGTCCCTGGAAATGCATCGCCACGATTTCGCCGTCGATGCGCACGCCATCCCGCTCGAAGAGCATCGCTGCGCCAGGCTTCAACTTCTGTCCGGGGTGAACCAGCAGCGATCCAGGTTCCGTCAACGTTGGGATTTGGGACTTGGGATTTGGGATTTGGGAGTTGCGCGCAGCGAGAGACACTCAACGCGCACCGCCGCTCGGCACGCGATGACCGAGCAGCCGCGCCGGGAACACGCGCGTATTGTTCAGGACGATCAGATCCCCGAGAGGAGATAACGGCCGAGGTTGGCGAACATCGCGTGCTCAATTCCGTCGTCGCGATGAAGGACGAGCAATCGTGAGCCACCGCGCTCCTTCGGCGGGTGCTGGGCGATTAACGCGTCGGGCAGATCGAAATCAAAGTCGGAAACGTTCATTGCTCATGGTCCGGCTGAGCCGGACCGCCACCGAGGGTCTTCCATCGAGTCCGCCTCTCACGCGGCCATCTGTGGCCCTTGCAGTTCAGCCGCTCGTGTTCGATGTCATCATTATCGGGGCGGCCCCGCCGGACTCGAGCGCGGCGCTCGTTCTCGCCCGATGCCGGCGCCGGCTGCTCCTGTGTGACGCCGGACTGCGCCGCGTAACGCGCGCTCGGCCTCGCTGCACGGTTTTCTCACGCGCGACTGCATACCGCCGCTCGACCTCCTTCGCCTTGGACGTGAACAGCTGCTGCCGCTACGGCGTCGAACCGCGCGAGACGACGGTCACCGAGCTCGTCCACCTCGGAGATGCGTTCGAGGCCACGCTGGACGCCGGGGAGAAGGTGCAGGCCCGCATGGCGCTCATCGCCAGCGGCGTGCGCGATCACCTGCCCGACATTCCAGGTCTCGACGACTGCTACGGCGTCACGGTTCATCACTGCCCGTATTGTGACGGCTGGGAACATCGCGATCGGGCCATCGCGCGTGATCGGACGCGGGACGTCAGGCGCCGGCCTCGCACTGTCGCTGAAGAGCTGGACCTCGCGTGTCGTGCTGTGCACGCATGGGGCATCGAACATCCGCCGCGCGGATCGCACGAGGCTCGCGAACGAACAGATTGCGGTGCGGTCGGCCGCGCATTGCCCGCGTCGAGCACGAGGGGCAGATGGGTACGGTCGATTGCGTTCGCCGACGGCACGTCGGTCGCCTGCGACGCGATATTTTTTCCGGCGGCCAAGACCAGCAATGTGACCTTGCCGCGCGCCTCGGATGCGAGATGAATCGCCGTGGCGTCGTCAAAACGGACAATCTCGGTCAGACACATCGTCCCGGCCTGTATGTCGTCGGCGATGCGTCGCGTGACGTGCAATTCGCGATCGTGGCGGCCGCGGAAGGCGCGAAGGCCGCGGTCGCGATCAACAAGGCACTACAAGCGCGTGCGGGTCTCGCCGTCGAGTCGGGGTCAGGTGACGAACCGACTCACATCGAGACTCGGCCGTGAGTCGGATCGTCACCGACTCCGGACTCGGTAATGGACAACCTAATTCGTCGCCCGCGTGAACCCGAGCCGGAAACGACGGCGCTGATCGACGTCAAGCTGCGCAGTGTCGCACTGGTCATCGTTGCCGCCACATCGGCCGTGGCACTGCTTTACTGGGCGCGTGAAGTCTTCATCCCGATCGTGCTCAGCGTGCTCATCAGCGTACGCCCTCGAGCCGCTCGTTGCGGCGCTGATCCGTCTTCATCTCCCGCGCGTCATCGCATCGGCGCTCGTGATCATCACCCTGACGGGAGGCGTGGCGTACACTGGGTTACGCCGTTTCCGACGATGCAATCGCGATGGTCTCGGAACTGCCGGACGCCGCGGCACGGCTGCGCGTCGCGCTGCGGCGTGGGCGCGACAAGCCAGGCACGATCCAGCAGGTGCAGAAGGCGGCCGCGGAACTGCAGAAGACGGCCGACGAAGCGTCCGGGCAGAACCCGGTGGGCGCGGGAGTGCAGCGGGTGCAGATCGAAGCGCCGGCGATCGACGTGCGCGGAGTACTGTCGTGGGGTTCGGCAAGCGCCATCGTGTTCGCGGGCGAGGCGACGCTCGTCGTCTTCTTCGTGTTCTTCCTGCTCGCGTCCGGCGACCTGTTCAAGCGCAAGCTGGTCAAGCTGGCAGGACCCTCGCTCGAGAAGAAGAAGATCACCGTCCACATCCTCAACGAGATCGATTCACAGATTGAAAAGTTTCTGCTCGTCCGCGCCGTCACGAGCACGGTCGTCGGCGTCGCCACGTGCCTCGCATTCCGGTGCGATCGGTTTCCATCACCCCGGCGTCTGGGGTATTGCCGCGGGTGTGTTCAGCACCATTCCGTATCTCGGGCCCGTCGTGATCGCGGCGGGCACCGCGGTCGCCGGCTTCACGCAGTTCGGCACGATCGGGATGGCGTTGTACGGGTCCGGCGATCACGGTGGTGATCACGAGCCTCGAAGGATGGCTGCTCACGCCGTGGCTCACGAGCCGCACGGCACGGACCAACGAAGTCGCGATCTTCGCCGGGCTGATCTTCTGGAGCTTCGTCTGGGGGATCTGGGGAACGCTGCTGGCGGTCCCGATGCTGGTCGTCGTGAAAGCGTTCTGCGATCGGATCGAGGACCTCAAGCCAATCGGCGAGCTCCTTGGCGAGTAGGGCGGACGTCGGAGCGCGGCCGTTGGAGGGCGGACCTTGTAAGGTCCGCCCCTACACGAACGTGCTCAGGTCAGTCCGTCCTCGAGCGGCGAGCAGCGGCTTCCAGAGGTCGCCGATCTTCGCGATTCGCTGGCGAACGTTGTCGAGGCGGAAGTCCTCCATGCGCGCGCCGCGCGAGACTTCGCTCCATTCGAGCGGCGTCGACACCGTGGCAAGCGGCGTCGGCCGCACCGAATAGATGCTGGCCAGGGTGCTGCCCCACCGGTTCTGGTTGTAGTCGACGAGCACGCGTCCCTTCGGGCGCTTCTCCTTGCGATACTCCGACGTCATCAGCGCAGGGTGCTGCTTCGCCAGCGTCACCGCGAGCGCCTTCGCGAATTCCCACACTGCCTTCTGGACCGGACCGCGGACGATCGGCACGTAGATGTGAATGCCTTTCGATCCGCTGGTCTTCACCAGCGGCTTCATCTTCAACGACTCGAGCGCGTCACGGACAACCAGCGCGCATTCGCGAACCTGGTCAAACGTCGCGCCCGGCCCCGGATCGAGGTCGAAGTGCACGTAATCAGGGCGATCCACGTCGTCACATCGCGCGTACCACTGGTTCAGATCGATGCAGCCGAGGTTGATCACCCACAACAGCGAGGGCACATCGTCTGATGACCGGGAAGTCGATGACGTTGCCGGAGCCGTGGTCGATCAGTGCACGTGCGAATCCAGTCGGGCCGCGGCACCGGCGCGCGCTTCATGAAGAAGAACTCGCCCGCCGCAGCCGTGCGGGTAGCGCTTCATCACCATCGCGCGATCGCGGATGTGCGGGAGCAGGACCGGCGCCACGTCGGCGTAATGCTGGATCAGCATGCCCTTCGTAATGCCGCGCTCCGGCCAGAAGGGCTTCTGAAGATTCGTCAGGCGCACTTCGTGCTTGCTCTGCGACAAGCTTGACGTCGCCGGTCTCGGAATCGTGATGCGAGGCACTGCCTTAACCACGAAGGTCGCGAAGCGGTTCAGCCACGAAGGTCACGAAGGCCACGAAGATATTCGGCGACCTCCGTGCGGCCGGCGTCATCTCGGCCCATTGCAGCGGCGTTCCCTGATGATGAATGTCCGGAATGTCGAGCCGGGCGCCGCGCTCGACGGAAGCCTGACAACATCCGCATGGCCAGCCAAGGCGGCCTGATGCAGCGGCGTGGAATGCGAGTGAGTTCCTTCGGGGTTGTAGCGATTTGGATCCTCGCCGGAGTCGAGCAGCATGCGAACGATATCGATGTGACCGAATTGTGCCGCCCATGCAAGCGCACGGTGTCAAGCTCCGCGTTGGCCGTCGGCAGCGTTCGGCTGAACATCCTCTACTCGGCCAGTCGCCGCAGCCGCGGCAAATCGACCGTCGCTCCTCGGCGCACAGAGTCTCGACGGCTTTCCACTCGCCGTGTCCCAGCGCCGCGCGCATTGCAGCATTGGCGTCGGCCCCGTACTCGCACAGGAGGTCGATCAATAGAATTTGCATGCCGTGCTCGCGCGCTACGCGTCCGACGATACCAGTTCGAGCGTCGAATTCATGCTTGGTTGGTTGAGCCGTGCACGCATCCAGAATAGTGCGGGCGTATCGGGTCTGTCGGACTTCGGAACGAACTCGAGCAGCGCATCGGGTTCTGGAATAGCTGTCGCCAGCGAACTCGAGCGTTGCGGCTATGTCGGCCGCAAATCGCTTCGCGCTTCGGGTGTGAGCTGATCGATGTTGAGTCGGCACGAGCAGCGGTTTGGTGAGCATGAACTCACGCTTTCACATGACTCGCATCGCATCCGCGCAGCATCAAGGTTCGCTCGTCGTCATACTGAGACAGTGCCCCTTCGTGGTTCAAACGTGCTCCGTGTTCTTCGTGGTTCCAGCTTCGGGCGGCCGCCGGCCATGTCTCACCGCGCCTGACAGAGGCACGTATGGCAATTCGAAGCCGGCTTCGACGCAGCGGAGCATCAATCCGCCGCGGCTCATGTCGCCGCGCCCGACGAAATCGGGCGGGAACATCAGGCGCTCGCCGAAGATCGGCAGCAGGAGGTCCACGTAGCTTTCCGGACGCGACGCTGCCGAGCAGCACGACCTCGCAGTCCGGACCAATCGCCTCGCGAAGCGCCTTCGCTGACTGTTCGAGCGGCGCGCGGTGCGCCGCGTTGCGGAGATCGATCTCACCAACAGCGAACGCCCGAAACGATTCCATCGTGACCGGCGTATCGACGGCCCGCAGGCCTGCGTTTGATGTGATGACGAGCACGCCACCCGCCGCGACCGGCTCGGATGGATCCGGCGGTCGCGCAAACCGGCGCGCGTAGGCCAACTTCCCCGGAAATACAAACCGCTCACGAAGCTGAAGATCTCGCCAAGGGGAGCGCCCACGCCGCTCTGAAGCTGTCGCGCGAGCGCGAACTGCGCCCGGGCCGACAGCATCATCTGCGCACGAATGCCGCCAAGGTTCGCGGGCGACAGCAGGAACACGCGCGAGCATTCGCGACGCCGAGGAACCGTCTTCCGTTGCGCCGATTTCGCCGCGGGTTTCCGTCGCGGGATTTCGCGGTGGATGTCTTTCGCGCGGGCATGTCAGCGGAATGCGTGGCTGGCGGCCCACGAGAGCAGCCATCCGGCGAGCACAAACGGAAGCGCCGCGATCGCAAGCAGCAGCGCAATCATCGCTATGACAAACAGCCAGTCAGCGACTCCAGCGCGACGCTCTTCGTAAGCGTGCCGCTCGAGGAGCGCGAGGTTCATCTGGTTCGATTTCCAGCCGAAGTCGAAGAGGTCGCCGGCCACGGGTATGGCACCGATCAGCGCGTCGATCGCGGCGTTGAAAATCATCTCGCAGCTGCGACCTTCGGGGGAGGCCGAGATCGTAGCGCCTGCCAGAGGAGGCCGATGGTGAAAAGCGGAGAGGCGAGATCACCCACCATCGGGATGAGGCCAATGATTGGATCGAGGCCGATGCGATAGTTCGTGCCGGGCACGACGAAGGCCGAGTCGAGCAGCTCGGCCGCACGACGCAGCGCCGTCAGCCGCGTTTGTTGTGCTGGTGTGAGCGATCTGAGCCTGACAACTCCCAATCGACCAACTCCCAACTTCCAAGATAACCGATCGGACGTATTCGTCTTGGGAGTTGGAGTTTGGGATTTGGGACTTGGGATTTGGGATTTACTTCTTAAGCCCCCATCGCATCAACACGGTGCCGACGGTAAAACCGGCGCCGACCGACGCGAGAAGAAGCAAATCACCTTCCTTGAGGCGCTTCTGCTCGACCGCGTCGTTGAGCGCGAGCGGAATCGTTCCCGCCGTCGTGTTGCCGAAGCGCTCGATGTTGATGACGACCTTGTCCTGCGGAATCCCGAGCTTCTCGGTGGCTGACAGGATGATCCGCCGGTTCGCCTGATGCGAAACAAAGAGGTCGATCTCACACGGCGTTGAGCGCCGTTGCGGTCGAGGATCCGACGCGCGGCCTCCTCGGTGTTGCGGACCGCGAACTTGAACACGGTGGCGCCGTCCTGCTTCACGTAGTGCAGGCCGCTGTTCGACGGTTTCGTGCGAGGCCGGGCGCAGGCTGCCGCCGGCCGGCATGCACAGCGCATCGCCGCCGCTGCCGTCCACGAAGTTCTCGAAGTCGATGATGCCGAGTGCGATCATCGTCGGACGCCTCCACGACCGACGGCGCCCGCGCCGTCGCCGAAGAGCACGCACGTCGTGCGATCCGTGTAGTCGATGATGCTCGACATCACGTCGGCGCCAATCACCAGCGCGTGCTCGCTGCCGCCCGCCGCGACCATCTGCGCCGCGGTCGTCAAGGCGTAGGTGAAGCCCGAGCACGCGGCGCCGAGATCGAAACCCCACGCGTGCGTCGCGCCGATCTTCGTCTGGACCAGGCACGCCGTGCTCGGAAACATCATGTCCGGCGTCGTGGTGCCGACGACGATGAAGTCGATGTCGGCGGGGGTGAGGCCGGCGCGGCGAATCGCCTCGCGCGCGGCTTCGGCGGCAAGGTCCGACGTCGCCACGCCCGGGATCGACGATGTGCCGCTCGCGGATGCCGGTCCGCTGGAGAATCCATTCGTCGGTCGTCTCGACCAGTCTTCTCGAGATCGGCGTTGGTGAGCAACCGCGGCGGCACGTAGGTCGCGAGGCTGGAGATGCGCGCGCGGCGGACGCGCGCGCGGCGAGCGGTCGGTTACCACAGTCGAGAGTCCCTCCCGGGCGCGGTGAGCCCGAAGTATTCGTAGGCGCGCGCCGTGGCGACGCGGCCGCGCGGCGTGCGATCGAGAAAGCCGGCCTGGATCAGGAACGGCTCGTAGATGTCCTCGATCGCGTCCTTTTCCTCGCTGATGGCGGCCGCGATGCTGTTGACGCCCACCGGGCCGCCGCTGAACTTGTCGATGATGGTTCGCAGCAGCTTGCGATCGACCTCGTCGAAGCCGTGCTCGTCGACCTCGAGCAGCTTCAGCGCCGCGCGCGCGACCTCGGCGTTGATCTGTCCGTCGGCGCGGACCTGCGCGTAGTCGCGCACGCGCCGCAGCAGCCGGTTCGCGATGCGCGGCGTGCCGCGCGACCGGCGCGCGATCTCCGCGGCGGCTTCGGCGTCGATCGGCACGTCGAGAATCCGCGCGGACCGGCGGACGATCTCCTCGATGTCGCGCCTCGTTGTAGAAGTCGAGGCGATGGACGATGCCGAAGCGCGCGCGAAGCGGCGCGGTGAGCAGACCGGCGCGCGTCGTCGCGCCGATCAGCGTGAACTTCTGCAGCGGCACCTTGACCGAGCGCGCGCTCGGGCCCTGGCCGATCGACGATGTCGAGCTCGTAGTCCTCCATCGCCGGATAGAGGATCTCCTCGATGGCCGGCGCCATGCGGTGGATCTCGTCGATGAAGAGCACCTCGTGCTGCTGCGAGGTTCGTGAGCATCGCGGCCAGATCGCCCGGCCTCTCGATGCACCGGGCCCGGCCGTCGCGCGCACCGGCACGCCCAGCTCGTTGCCGATGACGTAGGCGAGCGTCGTCTTGCCGAGGCCGGGCGGGCCGTAGAGCAGCACGTGATCGAGCGCTTCCGTCGCGCCGCGCGCGCCGCGGCGATCGACACCTGCAGGTTGTCGCGCACGCGATCCTGGCCGATGTATTCGTCCAGCGATCGCGGACGAGTCCACTCGTACACGGGGACCGGGCGCAGCACGCGCTTTCCAGTGGTCGAGCGCGGCAAATGAAGGCTGGTCGGGATGATCACGTTGACCGATCTGCTGCCCGCGCGCACGAAAGAACCTGGAAGCGGAAGAGCGGCGCGAACGGCTGTTCGCTGCCTGCCGGGGCCGTTCGCGTCGAGCTCGTTTCTTGACCGCGCGCAAGGCGCGGTGACCACGGCCTGGCGCAAGCGGCGGCGCGCGGTCGTTCGGCCACGTCCGGCCGGAGCGATCCTCTGCGTCCCTGGGCATCCTCTACGGTGGAGTGTTCTCTGTTTCCTGGCGGCGCGGCGGCCAGCACTCATCCCCGAGGGCGCAGGACGCGCGCGAGCTCGCGTCGTTCGAGAGTCCCTCTCGTTCGCGCCGATCGCTCAGCGCAGCACGCCGCGCCCGAGAGTACTTACTATCGCCTCGCCGGTCAGGCCGATCTACAGAGCTGTCCAATCTATGCCGGGCCACGAGCAGCAATACGTA
>ERZ1370068.11240-contig-9871_pt1 | contig 44913 bp, 65 predicted proteins | sample MGYA00561227_ERZ1370068 | MGnify/ENA primary metagenome ERZ1370068 (study PRJEB38410, sample SAMEA6850437) | metagenome | study: Metagenomic assessment of the ecological functions of the soil: analysis of the soil microbiota associated with the...
GGTATGCTTCGTTCAGTTACGTATTGCTCGACCGCGAACGCTGCCGCGACCGGCGCCAGTGCGAGCGCCGCGACGGCGCGCGTCCCGGCGGCGCTGGATCGCCGCGCCCGCAAGCCCGTTGCCGAGCGCGCGCCGAGGGCAACGGCAGCAAGATCCAACGAGCGAGGTGACGGCCGTCGGCTCCATCGCGATCAGTGGCGCAGCGCGTGGGTCGCGTCGACGTCGATAGCTCTCGAAGTTCTGGTAGATGCCGAGGGATGATCGCGAGGCCGACCGCCGCCTCGGCCGCCGCCAGCATGATGACGAAGATCGCGAAGATCTGGCCGTCGGTCGGTGTGCCCAGTAACGCCGCGAAGCGCGACGTAGTTCACGTTGGCCGCGTTCGGCGAAGCTCGATCCCCATGAGGATGCCGATCGCGTTCCGGCGCGTGAGCACCGTGTAGAGTCAGGCCCGAGAGCGCGAGACCGAACCACCAGCACCGTGCTGCAGCGGGACGCCCGGCATCGCCCCTTCCAGCTCCCGTAGCTCTTTCCGCGACACGACGATCGCCCCGACGAGCACCGCGAGCAGCACGAGCGAGGCGAGCTCGAAGGGGCAAGACGTACGGCCCGAGGAGGCCGTTGCCGATCGCGTGCGTGGTCGGCGCGTCGAGGCAGCGTCTCCGTGACCGAGCCAGCGCGCCTTCATGAGGGCGCGCGTGCCATGATCGTCGCCACCACCATCACCATCAGGAACGCCGGCAGCCGTCCGACCGAACGATTCCGAGACCGCCACGTCGGCGATCCGATGGGTCAGCATCACCGCGAAGAGGATCAGCACGAGGACGCCGCCGATGTAGATCAGGAACTGCGCCCCCGCGACGAAGTCCGCCGCCAGGAAGACGTAGAGCGCCGCCACGCCGAAGAGCGTGCCCAAAAGCGCAAACGCCGAGTAGACGATGCTGGCGGAGAGCGGCGACGCCCGCCGCGCAGAGCACGGTGAAGACGGCAAAGGCGTAGAACAAGACGACCGACAGAGCTGGCTCCTTGGTGTGACCCCGGCCATGCGGCAACGGACCTCCGTTGCCAGTGGGTGCGTCGAGCCCGCCGAGGGTCGGGAGGGAGTAGCAAACTCACCCCAGCGTCGCAATTGCGAAGGCGGTGGGTGGTGAGTGAGGGCCCCCTAGGACGCGCCCGCCGAGCCGCCGAGGCACGCATGGCGTATTGAGCGATGTCCGCTGAAGGGCATTGGCGACAGTGTCAGCGGCACCCGACACTTCGGGACCGAAGCCGTCGAACGCCTGCGGGGCGTGATCTGCATCCGACCCGTCCATTCATGCGCGCAACTCGTTCCTGCCGTGCTGCACCCGGTACCTGGCTCCATTCTTCTCGTCGAATACCAGAATGATGATTTGACTATTCGTCGTGAAGCGTCTAAACATCGCTGAATCAAGATGGCGCGTCGACCCCGCAGCTCGCGCTACCTTTGACCGACCCACCACCGCTGGGGTGGACGCCAGCACGCCGGTCGGACCCGGTGAGCATCCCGGGCTGCCGCACGCTACCCGGGCGGCCTTCAAAGCTGCCCGCGCACGTCACGCTCCGTATGCGGGCAGACGCGTCCACGTCACTACGCGCCGTGCCGGTCGTCCGCGCGATCGAGCGGACCTTCGTCGCCGACGGCTGCGCCCGTCCGGGGTTCCGCCTCGTCCACCATACTCGCTGCAGGGCAGCCACGCGCACTTGATCGTCGAAGCGCACGATCGCGACGCCCTCGGGCGCGGCATGCAAAGCGATCGGCGCACGCCTCGCGCGCGCGGTGAACCGAGTGGCCGGACGCAGTGGGCGCGTGCTCGACGGCCGCTACCATCACCGTCTCCTGCCGACGCCGAAGGAGGTGCACGCCGCCCTGCGCTACGTGCTGCTAAACGCGCGGCGGCACGCGGCGAAGGTCCGCGCCGCGGTCACGGCACCTGCGCGGCTCGATCCGGCGTCGTCGGCATGTTGGTTTGACGGCTGGAAACGTGGCGGCGCCGCCGCGCCGACCGACGCGCGGGCCGCGCCCGCGCGCCGCTCGGTGCACTGAGCTCACGGACCCCTGGCTCATGACGATCGGATGGCGCCGTCACGGGCTGATCGATCCGGCGGACGTCCCGGGCTGAGCGAGCATCACCGTCGGCCAAAGGGAGGCGGGAGAGCGAGACCGATGGTTGGCGCAACCTGTCTTCACTCCCTGTTCGTGCGTCTCGGCGTCGCAGGCTTCGCTGTGCCAGCCGCGCGCCGCACGTCCTCAGAGGTGAAGACCGCGAAAGAAACGGCTGCGTTTCGAGAAACCGAGCCAAGTCGTCCAAAGGTCAGGCCAAGATGCGACAGCCGGTCCTCATCGACGAACATCTGCGCGTTTTCCGGTTCGTAGCGCTGTTAACGAGCTGCTTGGCCTCTGCGATCAAACTTCTCGTGCAGCAGGTCTACCACCTCTGGCGCGCAGAGTGCCGGCGCTCCGGCGGTGCGGAGGGCATGCCATGGTCAGCGGTAACCGCCAGCGAGATAATCCTTTCCAACCTTGGCCTCGAGCGCGTCGATGATTCGGGCCAGATTGCGGTCCATTTCGCCGAGCGTGAGGCGCAGCTCGTTCGAATCCGGCCCGTAGCGATGCCCCACGAAGTCCGCGCCCTTGTAAGTTCAGCAGAACAAGGTCTGGGACATTCGTCTTCGCCAAGCGGCTCGCGCTCGATCATGGCGGTCATCGCGTCGGCTTCGAAGGCGGGGAAGAGCGCCGAACGACGGACCGCCGCAGGCGAATCGATTCTGTGATGCAGCCACTCGCTCTCCGCCGGACCACAGTGTGCTCGCCTTGCGATCCTTCAGATAGTCAGGAAGCCGGAAACAGTCGGGGTTCGAGTGCCAGGCACCCGTCTCCTCGTCGTAACTGGCGAGCACGACCGGCGCGCCGTTCGGCTGACACGCGCCATGGCCAGCGAGCGGCGTCGCCGCTCGATCGATGCTGCCCTGAGCCAAGACAATCGCGCGGCCTGCCGTGGTGAGCTGCCATACGTCTGCGAGCGTCAAAGCCATCAGTGCCTGCGGCATCATCCCGGCGAATAGGTCTTGGCGCCGGCGGTGGAGCCGGTCATAAACGCTGTTGACCGTGACGCCGTGGACAGCAGGATCGGTGCCCGTCGCGATCGTCGAGTGTCCGACAGCGGTGTTCGTGGGCAGAAAGTTGACGCGCGCCTGGCTGAACCACGCGGCGCGCCGGCGTAGCGCGGAGAGCGTCGGCATCACATCGGCGTACCGGTCGAAGTAGTCGCACGCATGCCATCAAGCACGAGGACGAGGACGACGCGCGGTCGGGCAAACCCGGGGCGCAAGACGGGCAAGACACGCCCTGTCGCCGTCGGGGGCATCGACACACCCAGCGCAGCCGCAAGCGTTGGCGCAACGTCCTGCTGCACGGCCGGCATCGAGTACACTCCCGTTCTCACTGCAGGCCCCACGAACATGAGCGGAATCGAGACGTCATACGCCCAAGGGGAACCGTGCATGTAGGCCACATCCGGATCAGGCCGTGTGATGAAGTCGCCTTCGCGCGGCACGATCAGGAGCTGGCCGGTTCGTCCGGGAAAATACGCACGAGCGAACATCTCGAGGAAGCGCTGTCGCTCCGCAATGGAGGCCGCTCTGGGCGACGCCGCCTGCCGGATTCCAGGTGCCTTGGTCCCAGTAGATCGGCTGACCTGCTGGCTCGAAGCCGACCAGGCCGTTGCCGCCAGGATCAAGGTGATGAGGACGGGACCGCCAGCGGCCAACGTTGATGAGATGATAGAGGGTCCCCGCGTCGTCATGTCTTCACCATAGCGATCTCGTTGGCGCCGTGTCGACAGCGCGGGCGTCAACGCGGAGCCGCAGCCGCCGCAGAACTTCTCGCCGAGCTTCGGTCGGGGCACCGCACGAGGGACATGTCGCGGAGAGCGTCGCGCCGCATGCCGTGCAGAAGCGGCGGTCAGGCGCGGTTGTCGTGGTCACAGGACGGGCAGCGCATCGCGTATCGTCTCGCGTGCGGGGACTACCACGATCGGGTGCAAACCTCGGAACGAGCAGGAATCAATATGAAGCGGACACTTTGGCCGGAAATGGAACGAATGTGGATCGACGTGCTGCGGCCAGTTTCGCTACTGGCGCACGTTTCTAGGGTATGGGACAGCGTGGCTCTGGCTCAGACCCGCGGCACGACATGATGAGCACGTCATGCGCCGCTCTGCTCGTAGGCGTGCGCGAGTTGCAGCACCGTGAGATCGGCCTGTGGCCTGCCGATCAATTGCATGCCCATCGGTAAGCCCTCGGCGTTGAAACCGACTGGCACGCTGATGCACGGCAGCCCAGCAAAGGTGGCGTAGATCGTCACCTCCATCCAGCGGTGGTAGGTGTCCATCTCGCGACCGTGCGATGCGTGCCGGCCAACGCAGCGTGGCGTCGTGAAGGGCCATGACCTGCGCGGCCGGTAGCGCAAGGAAATCGTGCTGTGCGAAGAGCGCGAGCAGATGGCGATGGAACTTCGTGCGCTCGACGCTTGCCGCCAGCACGTCGGCACCGCTCAGGCCCTGCGCCTGCTCGTACTCCCAGAGCGCTTCGGGTTTGATCAGCGCGCGGTTTTGCGGCTTCGCGAGCAAGGGCGCGATGAGCCCGGCAACGAGCCAGCGACGCCACACGAGCCAGGCCTGCCACACCTTCTCGGGCGGCGTATCCGAGAGCCGCTTCGCCCACCGCGCAGCCGATGTCGCGGAGGCGCGCCAGACCTGCCCGCAAACATCGAGAATGCCCGCCTCGATCGGCGGGTAGCCCCGCAAATCCCCGAGCCAGCCGATACGCGCACGCTTCGCGTCGAGCCCATCGAGTGCGCGCGCGAATTGCTCATGGGTCGCGATCGCGAGCGGCACGCGTGGGTCGTAGCCCGATTGTGTTTCGAGCAGCAGCGCGACGTCCTTTACCGTGCGACCCATCGGCCCTTCGGTGCCGAGCTGCGCGACCAGGTGTCGGGTGCCGGCCATGGCGGCACACGGCCCTGGCTAGCCGCAACCCGAACACGTTGTTCCATGCCGCGGGGTTGCGCAGGCTGCCCATGAAGTCGCTGCCGTCGGCTACTGCCAGCATGCGTGTGGCCAGCGCAACGGCCCGCGCCGCCGCTCACTGCCGCCGGCCGACTTCGAGCAGTCGTAGGCGTTGCGCGTGATGCCGAACACCTCGTTGAAGGTGTGCGAGCCGAGGCCGAATTCGGGCGTGTTGGTCTTGCCAATCACGATGCAGCCGGCCGCCTTCATCCGCTGGACGAAGAGCGCGTCCTCACGCGGCACGAAGTCGCGCAGCAACGGCGAACCGAGCGTCGTGGTGAGGCCTGCCGTGTTCGCGAGGTCTTTGATCGCCTGCGGCAGACCATGCATCCAGCCCAGGCTCTGGCCGCGTGCGAGCAGCGCGTCGCGCGCGTTGGCCTCGGCAAGCAGCGTGTCGCCGTCGCACAGACTGACAATTGCATTGTGCGTCGGATTCACGGCGTCGATGCGCGCGAGCGTCGCCTGCATCAGCTCGCGACACGAAAGTTCCCTGGCGTGGATCGCCGCGGACAGCGCGTGCGCCGAAAGATCGGTGGGCGTCATGGTCATCCGCAGTATCGCATCGATGCCGTATGGCGCTACGATGGCCGGGTCGCCTCGGCGCTTGAAACAGGAGCTGGAACACAGCGTGGTGTTGCTCAAGCGCTTGTCGTGGGCGGAGACGGGGACGCTTTGGCTTTGGCCTCGTCCTCGCCCGTGCGCGTCGGCGATGCTGAACGACCCGGGGTCGATCGCGAAGTTCAGAAGATCCGGACACTTTGGCCGGAAACGGACGGGAATTACCAAACGCGACGCGTCAGGAGACGCGGCAAGTCGGTATCCCCCTTTGCCAAGATTCCGGATGGAGACGGCGGCGGCAGAAGCGTCAAAGCCGCTCGCCGAAAGCAACTTAACGTTCGCGCTCAAGCGGCGCGCGTCGCATGCGGCGCTCGTCCATTGATGACGCAATCGCCCGCACGTCGGCTCTAACTGCTGGTTGGGCAGTGAGCGTTCCGCGTACCGTTTCACAGGGACACTTGAAGCGTGGCGGGCCCTCGGAAGATCCACGTCTCCCGCCATTGGACAGTTCGCTCCGCCAGTTCCAGGTTCGGGTAGCGTCGCAGGAGCGTGCCAAAGACGATCTGTGCTTCCGTGCGTGCGAGGGCAGCGCCGAGGCAATAATGAATGCCACCGCCAAAGGCCAGAGGTTCGTTGTTGGGCCGGTCGACATCGAAACGATCGGGATCGGGAAAACGTGCTGGGTCGCGGTTCGCGCCACTGATCGAAAGGATTAGTCGGTCGCCGGCAGCAATGGGAGTACCGGCGATTGTTGTGTCCTCCCGTGCCCGTCGCAGCGGTCGCCGTCACCGAAGGATCGTAACGCAGGCACTCCTCAACAAGCGCTGGAAGCCGCGATGGATCGCCGGCGACCCGGCGCTTCAGATCGGGATACCGAAGAAGCGCGAGGAGGCCGTTGCCGACGAGATCGCGTGTCGTTTGGTGACCGGCAGAAAACAAGAATACGACGTTGGCGATCAGCTCGTCGATCGAGAGCCGATCACCGTGCTCCTCGGCTACGATCAGGGCGTTGAGGAGATCGTCGGATGGAGCCGCCCGTCGATGCTCGATCAGATCACGGACGTACGCCATGAACTCTGCCGCTGCCGCCTCGCCGGCTGCGAGTCGGTGAGGGGGACCCGGGGATCCAATAGGAAGGCGATGTCCTCTGTCCATCCGCTGAACCGCGGTCGGTCGGACTCTGGCACGCCAAGCATCTCGCAGATCACGAGAGACGGCAGCGGATGCGCGAGGGCCGCCAACACGTCGATCGTCTTCGCGCCGTCGATACGCTCTAGCAGCCTATCTGCGATGACCTGGATGTGCGGCCGAAGAGCCTCCACCCTGCGAACCGTAAAGGCCTTCGTCACCAACGACCGTAAGCGGGTATGGTCAGGAGGATCGAAGTTGTGCATGCGGCGGGAGACGTATGCGAACGCGGCCGCCATCACCAAGTTGTGCGCGACCGGCTTCCCGGTCGAAGGCTGCGCCGAGACTCTGGTTCCGAAGCGCCGCGACAACATCGTTGTAGCGAGTTAGGACCCACCCGATCGGCTACGGTGGACCGGATCCTCTGTCCGTAGGCGGCGCAGAACTGGGAAGGGGTCGGATAGGAACTCGGGGGTGAAAGGATCGAAGATTGGTGGACCTTGCGCGAGGTTCGTATCCATTGTCGTTCTCCAGACCTACGCCGTTCGCCCTTCGCTACCCAACTCGATTTAGACAGTGCAGTTCCGACCCTCACCCCAACCCACTGCGCGTCGCGATCAGCTGCAGCCTCGCCTTCACCAGCGCCCCGACGGTCGCCGGCGCCAGCTGCTCCGCACGTCCTCCCGCGCCCGCGCCCCGATCACCGCCGCCTGCTCGCGATGCGTGTACACCCAGCGCATCAGCTCGGACGGCGTGCGCGAGATCGGGATCGGCCCACTCCATGCCGCGCCGGTACGGTCCGTGGTCGCGGTCGAGCTCGATCAGGCGATGGCGGACGATCAGGCTGTTGGCGGCGGTCATGAAGTCCATGTTGCCGGAGTAGCCGGTCGCGATGACGGGCTTCCCGTGGCTCATCGCCTCACCCATCGTGAGGCCGAAGCCCTCGGAGCGATGGAGCGAGACGTAGCAGTCGCAGAGCTGGACGAGCGCGTCGATCTCGTCGCGCGGCAACACGTCGCTGCATGATGGTGACGTTCGGCATCGCGCCGCGGCCTCGAACACCTGCTGCGAGCCCTCCGGCGACATCTCGCGGATGGACGCACTTCAGCACGAGCAACACGTCGTCGCTCGGCGTGAACGCCTCGCGAAACGCGCGCAGCAAGCCGAGCGGGTTCTTGCGGTCGAGGTACGACGAGAAGTCGAAGATGAAGAGGAAGACGAAGCGGTCTTGCGTCCAGCCGAAGTGGGCGCGGGTGAGCGTGGTCGCCGCGCGCGGCGACAGGGAATACGGGATGCGGACGACCGGGACCGGCGCGTTCCGCGCGACCGCGTCCTGTGCGAAGGCGGTCGGGACCCAGACCTCGTCGAAGTAGTCGAAGCTGCGCTGGTACGCGTCCGGGAAGCGCGACAGCTCCCACACCCAGTGACCGATGTTGTAGCGCTCCTGGAAGTAGCGCGACGCCGTTGGTGGCGGCGAAGTGCTCCACCTGGTCGGCGTTCACGTGCACCAGGTTCACCGGATACGGGTTCTCGTGCACGAGGTCGACGCTCGCGTCGCGGTTGTCGGAGAAGTGGTCGACGAAGTTGTTGACGACGTACGGGATGCCGGCCGCGTCGAGGGTGCGGAGCTCGCTGCGCATCGCCTCGCCGACGCCCTTCTCCGGATTGCGCATAGCCGGCGACGTTGACGCCGAGGCCGGGCGCGGCGCCGTGCGCGCGGGAATGACGCGCGCGGCGCGCAGGCGCGGGTCGCCCGTCAAGCGCATGCGGGTGTGGACGATGCGCTGCCAGACCTCCGGATTGCGGGCGACCGTGCCGCGCACGAGCGGCTTCAGCACCGGCAGCGCCGGCTCCGACGACACGCCGATAGAGCCGCCGCCGCATGCGTACGCCCCGACTCGCCGGCAGTCCTTCGGCGTCGATCAGCTCGGGCACGAGCTCGGCGTCGACGCCGTGCTGCGCGCCGCCGTGGTGCGCCGTCCAGTTGGCGAACGAGAGCCGATCCTGCCCGAGGAGATCGGGAAACGCCGCCCGCATGGCCGGCGTCGCGGCGTGGATCGCGTGCCAGAGCCGGGTCACGACGATGTCGGTCCGCCGGTCGATCGGCTCGTTCAGCCACGCGAAGAAGCTCTGGGGTCGTCCGGTCTCGAAGGGATTGCCGAATCGGCGGCTGCGATCGCCGAGCTGGAGATACAGCACGGCGCGCCGCCGCCGGGATGCGGACGCCGTTGTCGAAGGTCGCGAAGGCATACGGCCAGTGACGCTGCGTCGCGAACCCGGCGTCGAGCAGGAGCTCGCGGTAGCGGGCGTAGAGCCCGGCGCCGTTCGCCGAGGTCGGTCATCGCGAGGCGGCTCTGGTGCTTCGAGACCACGTCCGGCTTTTCGGATCGAAGCCGCTGAAGTGGAAGAAGGTGCACGGCACGCCGTCGATCGACCAGCGGTCGCCGTCCCGCACGATCGGCCGATGCGGCGCGTTCCAGTACGCGACGTTCCAGCTCGGATCCGCGCACGATCGCGACGTCGTCGAAGAAGCCCGGCACGAGGTCGATCCACTTCTGGTCGACGCGCATGCCGCGCTCGACCGCCATCTGGCAGCGGTCCACGAGGCGGGCCTCCCACCAGCGCAGCAGCGCGCGCGCGCTCGTCGCCGGCGCGGAGCGCGATGAAGCCTGAGGTTGTAGGTGCCGGCTTGCAGGATGTTGAGCCTCGCTCGGCATGAGTCCGTCGTCGGGGAGCGGCGCCGTGAGATGCGGCGTCAGCAGGATCGCCGCGTCGTCGAGGCGCGCCAGGAGACCGTCGAGCGCGCCGAGGATCAGGATGTCGGGATCGAAGTACACGACCTTCTCGAACCCGTGGCGCGCGAAGAGATGGGCGAGGAAGGACGGCTTGAGGCGCCGTGTTGAGCTCGAGCACCGAGTAAGCGGAAGCAGAGGCCGACGAGGTTCGGGACACCGAGCTCGGTCGAGGCGCGACGACGGTGAACGGCTCGGCCTTCGGGATCGAAATAGCCGTCGACCTCGTCGACCAGCAGCACGAAGCACGGCGAGCTCGGGATGACGCTCGGCGAGCGAGCGCATGAGCACGCGCGCGTACGGCAGGTAGTTCTTCGAGACGATGGTACAGACGGCGGCGCCCGCAGGCGGCGCGCGATGCGCAGGTGACCGTGCTCATGGCGTGCGAACGACGTCGGGTCGCGAGGCCCCGCGGTTCATCGCGGCCGCTCGCGACCGCGTCTCGTAGCCGCCGCTCGCGCCGGCGTCCAACCGCCGGTCACTCGCGACGCAGCGCCGCCGAACCAGCGAAGCGAGCGCACCAGGCGCTCGGCCGCCCGCGCCGCGGCGTCGTCGACGATCAGGCTGCAGATCGCGATCCGCATCGTCATGCGAGGATACTCCACCGTACGAGCGCGGCACGCTCACGCGTCCGGCGGTCACCACGCGTCGACGCACGGCCGCTTCTTGGCGGTCCGGCGCGGCGGCTCGGCACGGCGGCGAGCGCGCTCGTGATCACGCGGCGCGTCTCCATCGGGTCGATGACGTCGTCGATCTCGAAGTGCGAGGCCGCGCTGACGCGCCTTGCCGTGGCGCGTACATGCGCTCGACCATGTGCTCGAAGAGCGCACGCCGCTCGGCGGGGTCGGCGAGCGCCGCGATCTCCTTCCGGAAGCCGAGCTTCACCGCGCCCTCGAGGCCCATGCCGCCGAACTCGCCGGTCGGCCACGCCACGGTGAAGAGCCGGCGCCTTGAAGCTGCCGCCCGCCATCGCCATGCGCGCCGAGCCCGTAGCCCTTGCGCAGCACGATCGTGACAGAACGGCACCGTGAGGCTCGCGCCGACGACGAACATGCCGCGCCGCGTGGCGCACGAGCGCGCGTCTTCTCGATCTCGGGCCCGACCATGATGCCGGGCGTGTCGCAGAGAAAGAGCGATCGGCAGATCGAAGGCGTCGCAGAGCTGGATGAAGCGCGCCGCCTTGTCGGCGCCGTCGGCGTCGATCGCGCCCGCGAGGTGCGTCGGGTTGTTGGCGATGACGCCGACGCGGCCGGCCCTCGATGCGGGCGAGCGCCGTCACCATGCCGTGGCCGAAGCGCGCGGCGCAGCTCGAGCACGGAGCCGGTATCGGCGAGCGTCGTCACGATCGCGCGCACGTCGTAGACGCGCAGGCGGTTCTCCGGCACGAGCGCGCGCAGAGCGACGCTGGTCGGCGCACGACCAGCGCGCGCACCGCGCCCTGGAAGTAGCCGAGGTACTGCTTGGCGACGCGCGACCGCCTCGGCTTCGTCGGCGACCGCGACGTCGACGACGCCGTTCGGCGACCTGCACGCGCCATCGGGCCGATCTCCTCGGGACGGAAGACGCCGAGCCCGCCGCCCTCGACCATCGCCGGGCCGCCCATGCCGATGTTGGAGTTGGCGGTCGCGATCACGACGTCGCAGCAGCCGAGCAGCGCGGCGTTCCCGGCGAAGCAGAAGCCGGAGTTGACGCCGACGAGCGGCACGAGCCCGCGAGGCGCGCGAAGCGCCTGGAACGTCGGCACGTCGAGGCCGGCGATGCCGAGCGCGTCGGTGTCGCCGGGGCGACCGCCGCCGCCCTCGCTGAAGAGCACGACCGGCAGGCGCTGGCGCTCGCGCGATCTCGAGCATGCGGTCCTTCTTGCGGTGGTTCTGCAGGCCCTGCGTGCCGGCGAGCACGGTGTAGTCGTACGCGAGCACGACGCACGACGCGCGCGCTCCGTCGCCGATCGCGCGCCGTTCACGCGTGCCGATGCCGGCGACGAGCCCGTCGGCGGGCGTGCGTCGCGATCAGATCGTCGACCGAGCGGCGCTGGCGCTGCGCCGCGATCACGAGCGCGCCGTACTCGACGAAGCGTCCCGGGTCGCAGAGGTCGTCGACGTTCTCGCGCGCGGTGCGCTGTCCGGTCGCGCGCCGGCGCGCGACCGCCTCGGGGCGGGCGGCATCGTGGCCGACCGTGTGGCGCGCGAGCACCTCGGCGAGGTCGGGACGGACGTCCTCGAGCCCGACGTCGTCCGCGGCCGTCGCGGCGCGCTCCTCGACGTCCGCGGCGTCGAGCAGCACGAGCACGTGGCCCTCGAAGACGGTGTCGCCCTTCCCGACCGCGATCCGCCGGACGACGCCGGCGCGCTCCGCCGGCACGACGTGCTCCATCTTCATCGCTTCCATGACGAGGAGCGTCTGACCGGCGTGCACCACGTCGCCCTCGGCGACGTCGAGCTCACGATGGTGCCCTGCATCTGCGCCCGCAGCGTGAGCGCGCATCGCCGCCGTCATCGACGCCGCTCGCCTGTCGAGCGGCACGCCGCCCGATCGAGCGGCACGCTCGCCTGATCGAGCGGCACGCGCGCCTGATCGAGCCGAACGTCCGCCTCGTACGAGCGCCCGCCCGCGCTCTTGCCGTGCGCCAGCACCGGCGAGCGGATCGTCCGGGTCGACGCGCGCGCCGGCGAGAGCGGCGCGTCGGTCGAGCGCCGGCGTCGCAGCGCCGCCAGTCGAAGAACGCGTCGCGGGTGCTGGCTCGCCGTCGCCACCAGCTCGGCCGCATGGCGCTCGACGAAGCCCGTGTCGACGGCGTTCGCGGCGACGGCGTCCGGATGGGCGGAGCAACGCCTGCAGGAAGCCGAGGTTGGTCGGCACGCCTTCGATGCGGCACTCCGCGAGCGCGCGCCGCGCGCGCGCCACGGCGCTCGCGAACCCGCCGACGGGCGCGTGCACGACGATCTTCGCGAGCGAGCGAGTCGAAGCGCGGGTTCGTCGGTGTAGCCGGCGTACGCCGAAGGTGTCGACGCGCACGCCCGGCCCGGCCGGCGGCTCGAAGACGGTGAGCGTCCCGCCGCCCGCCTTGGCGTCGCCGTCGGCGCGCATCGTCTCCATGTTGACCCGGAGCTGGATCGCGTGTCCGCGCGGCGCCGGCCCGCGGCGGTCGCCGAGGCCGAGCGTCGCGAGCGCGGCGCCGCCCGCGAGCTGCAATTGCGTCGCGACGAGATCGACGCCCGTCACCGCCTCGGTCACCGTGTGCTCGACCTGGAGACGCGGGTTCGCCTCGAGGAAGTAGAACGCGCCGTCGTCGGCGCCCGCCGCCGCGTCGACCAGGAACTCGAACGTGCCGAGGCTCCCGTAGCGCACCTCTTCCGCCAGACGGAGCGCCGCCGCGATCAGCCGCGCGCGGAGCGCCGGACCGAGGCTCGGGCTCGGCGCGATCTCGACGAGCTCTGGTGGCGGCGTTGCAGCGAGCACTCGCGTTCGCCGAGCGCCGACGACGGCACCACCGCCGTCGCCGACGATCTGCACCTCGACGTGACGCGCGCGCGGCAGGTAGCGCTCGACGTAGAGGTCGCCCGAGCCGAACGCGCTCGCGGCCTCGGAGCGGCAGCGCGCGCATGCCTCGGCGAGGGCCGTGGGATCGCGGACGACCCGCATGCCGCGACCGCCGCCGCCCGCGATCGCCTTCAGCACGACCGCGCCACCGGCCGGCTCGGCGGCGAGAAACGTGCGCGCGTCCTCCACGCTGGTCGGCGCCGCTCGTGCCCGGCAGCAACGGCACGTCGAGACGCGCCGCCAGCACCCGCGCCCGACTCTGTCGCCGAAGATCGCGAGCACCTCGGGCCGTGGGCCGACGAAGACGAGGCCCGCGTCCGCAGAGCGCGCGGCGAAGTCGGCGCGCTCGGCGAGAAAGCCATAGCCGGGATGCACGGCGTCGGCGCCCGCGGCCTGGCGGCCGCGATCACGCCGTCGACGTCGAGGTACGCTGCCGGCCTGACGCCGCGGAGCGCCCGCGCCTCGTCGGCCATCCGCACGTGCAGGCACGCGGCGTCGTCCTCGGAGTGGACGGCGACGGTCCGGAGACCTGCGTCGGCCGCGGCCCGCAGGATGCGGATCGCGATCTCACCGCGATTGGCGACGAGCAGCGTGCGGAGAGTCATGGGATCGACGCCGACCTGAGAGCCGCGGGCGGCGCTACCTCGTCGGCCGCAGGCGCGCGTTTCGCGTGACGATTGCCGCGGCTTTCGCTGCGCGGAGCCGCCGCAACTGCCGGGGCGAAGTCCTCGAGGTAGGTCATGCCGCGATCGAGGATCGGCGCGAGCACGGGATCGGTCTCCGGCCCTTTCTTCGGCTTGTAGGCCGCGACCGGCGTCGTGATGTGACGGTGCAGCATGCTCTGGAGCGTGTAGTCGGCGCCCTCGAACTCCGAGGTGTGGTGGATCGACCCGGTCGGACAGACCTCGCTGCAGAGCCCGCAGAACATGCACTTCGCGATGTCGATGTCGAAGCGGTTCAGCGCCATCTGGCGCGTCTCTTTGTCCTTGACCGCGTCGATGACGATGCAGTCGATCGGACACGCGCGCTCGCACGCGAGACACCCGGTGCAGATCTCCATGTCGACGGCGAGGATGCCGCGGTAGCGAAACGGGAGCGGTGTCCTGGATCCGGATCGGCACCCGGTCGGGGTACTGGACGGTGTAGGGCCGGCGGACGAAGTGCGAGAACGTGATCGCCATCCCCTCGAAGATGGTGCTCACGGTCTCCTTGATGTTCGCGAAGTACCCGGACACGCATGGGTAGGTAACTATAGACGTGCGGGGAGAGCAACCGGCCCGGACCAGGAGAGATGATCTCGTCGCTGCCTGTCGACCGAGTATCAGCACCCATCCCGATGAGTGCAAAGATCACCGACGCTCAAGCGGCGGCTTCGTCCTGAAGCTCGTGGCGGTCGGGCTGACGCGCTCGGTCAGGGCGTCGTGCAGTCGGCCGGCGCCGGGGGCATGCTTGGCTTGATATTTCTTCCCGTTGGAGCCGTCGTGGACGACTTTCGTCGGCGGCGGACCGAAGGTCGCGCAATTACGGACCGGCAGACTTCCGAGCCGAAGCGTCACGTCGATGTTCCCCTGCGGCGCGCCAAGCGTGTACACGACGTGCGGGCTTCGGCAACGCACACTGATCGCGTGTCCGTGCTTGACGCATGACCTTGCTGCAGGTCGCGCCGGAGCGATCGCGATAGGTGTAGTCCGTGTTGAACATGCTGGTCGGGGAGCCGTTCGGCGAGCGCCATCCCTCGCACGGGAGGTTGATGGTGAACTCGTTTCCGGAGCCGCCGTTCACGGTAATGGATCCCCTGCCTCCGCCGACTCGCTTCGCAGCGCGGGTCCCCGGTCGCTCAGAGAGGCTGCCACTGTCGACCAAGTCGTCCTCTCGCTTTGAAGGTCAGCCCGCTCCCCGGGTAGGGGGCGATGGCGAGCTCTAGGCCTTCGACCGTGATCGGCTTCGACCCGGGACGTCGCGACGAGAATGCAAACAACGCTGCCGAGACAACCGTGGGGCGGATCGTCGACATGGGGCGCTCCTTCCAGGGTAGTGGTGCGCGAACGCTACTGCTTCGAGGCGCCGCGAGGTCAACGATTTTCGCATGACGAACGTCCGCCGGCCGGAACGAGCCATGGCGCACGCCGTTGCCGACGCCGCGCTCGCAGTCACTACTACGTCTGAATCAATGCACTTCGCTCGTTACTGGCAGGTGCAGTTCGTCCCAGCCACGACGCATGCCAGGTTCGGTGGGCACACGCCGTAACACGTTGCGGCGGGCCGAATGGCCCACCCGTGCCGCACGGCGGTGGAGTCCTGGTCTCACGGAAGCATCCGGACGGACTGCCTTGGACGCATCATCTCCGCACCCTGTGGGCAGTGACCGTCACTACTTGCGGCGCCGTCGCGTTGCCGCACGGCGGTGCTGTCGGCGGACGGCAGTCGCAACCCGCCGCCGCGTTCGCGACGCACACCTCGTTCGGGTTCTGACGAGTCGCCGCTGCAGGTCGGTGGCGACGTGGGGTCAGGCTGGCACGGGTGCGTGCAGCCCGTTGCAGGCGCGCCGGCCACACTAATGGTCACGCATTGGTCGCGTGGATCGGGGCACGGACCGACGCACTGATTCCCTCCGGCCGCGCGGCAGGGTGCACGCCGGATCCGGCGGGCGACAATCGCAGTCGACGGTCCCGTCGCTGTTGACGAGGAACACCGCATTGCTGAAGGCTGACCCGTCGTGGTCGGCGGGCAGACACCGGCGCACTTGCCGGTCGCTGCGTCGAAGTCGCGGCGCGTCCGGTGCCGGGTCGTGGTCGGGTTCGGCGTGCGGGTCTCCGTCGGGATCGGTGGCGTCTGCGTCGGGGCTGGGGTGCTCGTCGGCTGCGGTGTCGGCTGGTTCTCCTTCCTTCCGCAGGGGCGCACAGGAACTTCGGCGGCATTGATGAAGGCGTCAGCGCCGTCGAACTGATCCCGGTTCACCAGCTGCGGCAACGGCTGCTGCTTCGGGCATGCGATCTTGTAGCAGAGGTAGTCGCGCGCATTGGACGTCCCATTCACGACGAAAGGCGGCGGCGGCTGGACGTTCGTCGTCTTTGCGAACGTCGATGCGAGAAGAGCTTCGCCGGCATGATGATCTCTGCGGCCCGGCTCGACGCTGAAATCCTGCGGCGCCACCTGCTCGGGGATGAGGTCGGCCGTGAAGGAGCTTCACATGCAGGAAGTCCTTTATCGCGTAGCATTTGAGGGGTGATCGAAGAAGGGCGTGAGCTGTGCGGACCCGGTGGTCGCGGTGAGCAGAATGACGGCCGCGACGGCGAATAGTGACTGACGGGTATCGTCTCGAGATCATGGTCTCCTCCCCGTGGGTGCGGAACGGTGGGCATCCCATCCAGCCGATCAAGCGCACGAGCGCCGGCACCCGGCGGCGCGCGCGCCGAGCGTCGCAACGAGCCGCACCGACTGCCGACCGTTCGCGCCACAGGAATCCTCCGCGCCAGCTGGGTAAGGGGTGAGAGTTGCCGGCGACCCTGAGGCCCCTGGTGCCGCCGGTTGTCAACGAAACATCGCAGCGGCGCGACGCATCACCCGGCGTATCAGTGCCGTATGGCAATCGTTGCATGGAAACGGTCCGCCCAGCTCGACACCGCCCCTTGCCTGTCACCGGTGTGCGTCGCTTCGGGTCAGCTCGCGGAAGGTCGTTTCGCGCGGCGGATCCTCGACGTCGGGTGGGCTTCTCACTTGCAGCGCCGACTACTCCCCGTCGTTTAGAAGAACTAGGAAGAAGTTCGAGGGTGGCGATGTCCGATACTATGTCCTAGGCGAAGCGTCCCGAAGCGGTCAGTAGTGGTGGTGACAGTCGTGGGCGTGAACGGCGCCTTCCCCTTCATGCTGCCAGCTATCGGAGTGGCCTGCGCCCTCGGGAGAGTGTTGAACCGGAAGTCGGTTGCGGCGAACGTGCTCTGCCAACACGTCCCGGCCGAGCTCACGAGCTGTATCGTCACCGCGGGATTTGCTTCGAAGCGCGTCGCGGGCGTCGCCGGATCCGGAACGTCGAGAAACACTCCCTTGCCCTGGAGTGAGGCCGAGGCCTTTCCGTCCGGCGCGGCGCGCAACTTGATCACCGACACGCCATCCTGCAGCGCGTGGGTGTCCTTGTAGCCGAGGCGGCTCGTACCGTTCGTGGTCCAGCGGCTTCCGGGCGGGATCTCGGCGCTGGCGACGAGCTCCGGAGCTCCCGCGCGCCCATCCCATACGCAGAGCGCGTAGCGGAGTCGTCGCAAGGGATCGCCGAGCTCGGCGAACGTCGTTGCAGCGCCCTTGCTCCACGACCACTGGAGACGGTTCTTGGCAATATTGCCGGGGTCGTCCTTGACGATCAGCTTCGAACGGCCGAGCGTCGTCTGCTTGCAGCCGGGAAGCGGGGCCGACTGACAGAGCGGGACTTCCGCCGAGCAGGTGTAGACCCTGACGTCGTCGACGTACCAACCCGTGTTGCCGTTGCAGCCGTCCGTACCGAGCTCGAAGCGGAGCCGCACGGTATCACCGGGCTCGACGAGATCCTCCAGATCCAACTGTGACTCGCCCCAGCTGCCGCTGAAGGAGCCGCCGTCGCTGCCCGACCATGCCGGCTCGCCGGCGAGAGGGCAGGTGTTGTCGGGGATCCTGAGCGTCTGGTTGTAGGCATTGAAGCTGAAGTGCTCCGGGGAACGACTTGGAACCCGCCACCGTTGACGCTCACCTTCACGTTGCCACCGTCGTACCCGTTCTCGGTCGCGATCCAGTGGGAGAAGGCGACGCGGAGGCGGCTGCGATCGACGGGAGCGACGAGGTCGGGGCTTTCGAGAAACGAAACGCCGGTTTCATCGTCGAGATCGCAATCGCCTACGATCGGGTCGGCCGTGAACGCCGCGGCTCCGCTTCGACCGTCTGGCGAGGTCGTCGCCTGCATCCAGGTGCCGCCGTCGTAGGTGCCGGGATTGGCCACGGCGCGAGTCCCGCACTCCACGGCGCGAGCCCGCTCTCGAAGTCGGCAAGGGCGATCGTTTCGATGGCGCCCGCACCGCTGCAGAGCGCCGGCGGGTTGGGTTGCAGGATCGGCGTGATCACGCACGGAGGAGGGTCGCGCAGCTCGACTGCACTGATCGCGGCCGCGACTGCGGCGCAGTCGGCGGCGGAGATCACCCGGGACGAGCTCGTCCAGCTCGACGGTGCCGTCGTCACCGGCTCACCGAGGGTCGCCCCGACGAGGTCGGCACAGCTCTGCTCGACCGCATCGGCGTGGTCGGCGAAGTCGCTCACCGGGATCTCGTAGACGCTGAGCGCCCGCCACAGGATGTTCGCCGCCTTGGTGAGCCTGATCCCCGTGATGGTCTCGCCGTTGAACGTGCCACCGTCGACCATCAGGGCATACAGATGATTCGGTATGCCCGAGTTGGTGTGGACGCCGCCGCTGTCGCTCGTCTCGCAATGATAGAGGGCGAGCCGACGCGGCCGGGATCGAAGCGACATTCGGGATGCCACATGTCGCGGATCGCGCCCCCGAAGCTCGTCGAGTCTTCGCTGACCAGCCAGCGATAGGTGGCATCCGTCGCCGGCAGCGAGCCTTCGAACGTACCGAACGTCGAGCAGGCCGAGCCGTCGCTCGCGCGCAAGCCGCCCGGCGTATCGGTCTGGCGCCCATTGAGGAGATCGACGCTCTCGCCCCAAACATCGGAATAGGACTCGTTGAGGGCGCCCGGCTGCCAGGCGTAGACGAGGTCGCTCGTATACTGCGTGTAGGCGTGGCCCCATTCGTGGCTGACGACGTCGTCGCTCGTCACGCCCGGACAAAAATTGGTGCAGGCGCCGTTCCAGGCGGCGTTGGGGCACGCAAGGGTGGGCGGATCGTGCAAGGTCACCATCGCGGCGTCGGCGCCGTCGAAGCTCAAGTAGGTACCCAGACTGAGACTGCCATGGAACGCATACGACTGCGCGCGCCGTCGATCTCGTCCTGCCAGCCACCGACCTGCCGCGCCCGATCCGCCGCTCCATCCCGGCGGGATCGGGTCGGGATCGCCCTCGCTCCAGACGACGTTGTCGATGCTGTTGTCTGCGAGACCTCGCGCGACAGGGCGTCGGGCGTGAGGCGAAGACGATCGAGCACGCGGCCGTCGAGGGCATCGACCAGCACGAGATCACGATGACCGGCGGTGCTGGCCTCCGTCTCGACGGCGTGCGCGAGTCGCGGTGCGCTCTCCACCGGGTGCAAGAGGCTTCGATCGTAGATGACGAGCCGACGGTCGACGACGAACGTCGCCATCGTCCCGTGCGCTGGCGATCGCGATGCGCCCGCCACCCCGGCCGGAATCACGGGAGTGACGGCGAGCGGACCCGCGATCGCGACCAGGGCGCCGTTCATCGCACGCAGGGTGCCGTCCGGCGCGAGGTGCGCCCGCAGCGTCGCACCGAATACCTCCAGACCCGCGTGGCGCTGGCGCCACGCCACGTGCGTCCAGCCGATCCCGTCGGTCTGGCGTGTGGGTGCGGCGAGCTCGGGGGCGCCTGGGCTGGAGACCGAAGAGGTGGCCGTGACGCGAGACGAAATCCTCAGCCTATGTCGGCGGCCGGCCGCGGGCTCAGGTCCCCGCGGTCGACGCGGCGAACGAAGCTTGCGAGACCGGTGCCGCGCTTGCCGCTGACGACGATCGGCGCGCCGATGCTCTGCGCGACCCGTTCACCGGCAGCGCGGAGCGTGTCGCCGGGAGCGGCCTGCGCGGACTGCCCCGCTCACGACGGCGAGAACCAGCGCTGCCGAGATCACGTGATGCCAACTGGATCGATTCGACATTGAGGGGGAAACCCGTCCGAGCCCCCGTCATCGTCGGCATCGGGTGCACGTGTCAAGAAGAAACGTTGCGGGCCGCCTGCGCCGGCTCGATCGCGGACATGCAGAGCCTGATGGCATGTCGCGTCCTGCGTGACGGAGTTCAGCGGATTGCCTCTCCGCCGCGCAGTTCCCCGCAGTCGCGATGCCCTACCCGACAGTAGTGCGAGTGAGTCACGTGGTGAGCCGCCGCGCGGAAGCATGCCGGTCGGAGGGGCTGGACGAGGCCGGTCGTTTCGCTACTGATGGGGGCATGCGCGGCGCGGGCGACGATGGTCGCGGCACGCGGGGCTGCCTCTCCGGACGATCGCCGGGCTCGGCTTGGTCGCGGGACTGCTCGGTGCGGGCGCCGCCCCGGCCGCCGCCGTCACGGTCGCGGCGAAGCACGTCGACGTCGAGCTCGTCGCCGACACGGCGGGCGTCGCGCCCGGCACGGCCTTCCGTCTCGGCGTGCGCTTCGTCCCCGAGAAGGAGTGGCACGTCTACTGGCGGAACCCGGGCGACTCCGGCGAGGCGCCGCGCATCGAATGGAACGCTCCCGGCCGGGCTCGCGGCGGGCGCGCTCGAGTGGCCGACGCCCGGAGCGTCTCCCGGTCGGCCCGCTCGTCAACTTCGGGTACCCGGGCGAGATGCTGCTCGCGGCCCCGATCACGGTGGCGCGCCGACCTCGCGACGACGTCGCCGCTCGACCTCCGCGCCGCAGGCGAAGTGGCTCGTCTGCAATCGCGACGAGTGCATTCCCGGCGGCGCGACGCTGTCGCTGAAGCTGCCGGTCGGCGGCGACGGCGCGCGGTCGCGCCGGCGACGGCCCGCCTCTTCGAAGCGACGCGCCGACAGCTGCCCGTCCCGCTTCCGGCGACCTGGCGCGTGAGCGCGACGCACGGACGCCGAGCATGTCGCCCTGGTCGTGCGCAGGTGCGCCGCTCCCGGCCGGCGTCGCGCCTTCTTCTTCGCGAACGACCGCGAAGCGCTCGAGCCCGCGGCGGAGCAGGTCGTGACGCGCGAGGGCGACGGCTTCCGACTCGACACTCACGCCGCGCGACGAGCGCGCCGGCGACGCTCGCGGGCGTGCTCCGCATCGGCGACGCGTCCCACGTGATCGACGTACCCGTCGGCGCGCCGGCGGCCGGGTCCGCGGCGATGCCGCTCTCTGCTCGCGTTCGCCGGCGGCCTGCTCCTGAACCTCATGCCGTGCGTCTTCCCGGTGCTGGCCCTGAAGGCGCTGTCGCTCGCCGGCCTCGCGGGCGAGGCGCGACGGCGCGTCCGCCGCCACGGCCTCGTCTACGCGGCCGGCATCGTGGCGTCGTTCTGGTTGCTCGCCGGGCGTCCTGCTCGCGGCAGCGCGCGCGGCGGCGCCGAGCTCGGGTGGGGCTTCCAGCTCCAGAGCCCGACGGTGATCGCGCGCGCTCGCCGGGCTCTTCTTCTGGATGGCGCTCGTGCTGCTCGACGTCGTCGTCGATCGGCGGCTCGATCATGGGCGTCGGCCAGCGAGCTGACCGTCGGCGACGGCGACCGCGCCGCGTTCTTCACCGGCGTGCTCGCGACCGTCGTCGCGACGCCGTGCACCGCGCCGTTCATGGGCACCGCGATCGGCTACGCGCTCGGGCAGCCGGCGGCGATCGCGCTCGCCGTCTTCACGAGCCTCGGCCTCGGACTCGCCTTCCCGTACGTGCTCGTGACCTTCGTACCGGCCCTCGCGTCCCGGCTGCCGCGTCCCGGCGCGTGGATGGAGACGTTGAAGCAGCTCCTCGCCTTTCCGTTGCTCGCGACCGTCGTGTGGCTCGTCTGGGTGGCGAGCTTCCAGGCCGGGCCGCAGGCGGTCGGCGCCATCCTCATGGGGCTCGTGCTGATCGCGTTCGCCGCCTGGGTCGCCGGCGCTTCCGCGGCGGAGCCGCGCGTCTGGTCGCGGCGACGGCCGTCGCCGTCGCGGCGCTCCTCGTGTTCACCATCACGCCGATCGACACGCCGACGTCGCATGTCCCGGCGGACGGCACGCACGCCGCGACGACCTTCGCCTGGGAGCCGTTCTCGACCGCGCGCATCGCCGAGCTCCGCGCCGCCGGCCGTCCCGTGTTCGTCGACTTCACCGCCGCCTGGTGCGTCACCTGCCAGGTCAACAAGAAGGTCGCGCTCGAGACCGCCGAGGTCGTCGCCAAGATGCAGCAGCTCGGCGTGGTCGCGATCCGCGCCGACTGGACGCGCCCGGACGCCGAGATCACCCGCGCGCTCCAGGAGTTCGGCCGCGACGGCGTCCCGCTCTACGTCCTCTACAGCTGGCAACCAGACAGGATCCCCGAGAATCCTGCCGCAGATCCTCACCCCCGCAATCGTCATCACCGAGCTCGAAAGGCTCGAGCCAACACAGCTAAGGAGGAGCAGCATCACGAGAGTCGGAAGAAGCAGTCTGATCGTCACTGCCATCACCGTCGCCGCCACCGCCTGGCTCACGACGTCGCCCGTCCGATGCCAGCCGACGCGCCCCGAAGGTCGGCCAGCCCGCCCCCAACTTCACGGCGACCGACCTGAACGGGAAGTCGCGCTCGCTCGGAGTTCAAGGGCAAGTACGTCGTCCTCGAATGGCACAACCAAGGCTGCCCGTTCGTGAAGAAGCACTACGAGAGCGGCAACATGCAGAAGCTCCAAAGGAGCTGACCGGCAAGGGCGCCGTGTGGCTGAGCATCATCTCGTCGGCGCCCGGCGCGCAGGGCTTCGTCACGCCGGAGCAGGAGAAGGCGTACCTCGCCGAGAAGCAGGCCGCGCCGACCGACGTGCTCTTCGATTCCGACGGCACGGTCGGCCACCTGTACGGCGCCAAGACGACGCCGCACATGTTCGTGATCAACGACAAGGGCGTGCTGGTCTACGCCGGCGCGATCGACGACAACCTGTCGTCCGACGCCGCCGACGCGGCGACCGCCAAGAACTTCGTCCGCGCCGCCTACGACGAGGCGTCGGCCGGGAAACCGGTCTCGACCGCGTCGACGGCCGCCGTACGGTTGCGGCGTGAAGTACAAGAACTAGCACACGAGGCCGCTGCCGGTCGGCGCTCGACCGGCAGCGGCTCGCCTCACCGCGCCGCGGGCTCGAGCATTGACCGTAGCAAGAGGCGCCGCGCGACCACCGCGATCGCTCTGTTGCCAGCGTTCAAAAGCAACTGGTAGCGTCGGACGAGCATGATGGCGGCCGACGACGAGCTGCATCGCACGCAGGATTCCCTGGAAGCGAAAACGCGCGCACTCGCACACTCCGAGGCGATGCTGAAAGCGACGCTCGAATCCACCACCGACGGCATCCTCGTGACGGACGAGGATGGCCGAATCCTCAGCTCCAACCAGAACTATGCGCAGATGACGGGCATGTCGTCCGAGAGGATGGCCTCGGCGCACTACCAAGACGTGTCTCGACGTCGCCGCCCGGCTCGTGCGCGATCCCGAGGCATTCCAGGCTCGCGTCGCGGAGATCGTGACGAAGTCACCGGCCGAAACCTACGACGTGCTGGAGCTGGTCGACGGACGCGTCATCGACCTGTTCTCGAAGGTCCTCGTGGTCGAGGGCCGGCGCTCCGGCCGTGTCTGGAGCTTCCGGGACGTGACCGAGCGCCGTCATGCCGACGATGCGCGGCGCGACGAGACCCGCATCCTCGAGATCGTCAACGAGACCGGCGTGACGCTGTCGTCGAGCCTCGACGTCCGCACGCTGCTGCAGACCGTGACCGACGCGACGCGACGACGCTCAGCGGTGCGCGCTTCGGCGCGTTTTTCTACAACACCGTCGACGCCAACGGCGACGCCTACATGCTCTACACGCTCTCCGGCGCGCCGCGCGAGGCGTTCGAGCATCTCGGGTACCCGCGCGCGACCGCGCTCTTCGGTCCCACCTTCCGGGGCGACGCGCCCATTCGCTGCGACGACGTCCTCGCGGACCCGCGCTACGGCCGGATGGGACCGCACCACGGCATGCCACCGGGCCATCTGCCGGTGCGGAGCTATCTCGCCGTGCCGGTCGTCTCGCGATCGCGCGACGTGATCGGTGGCCTCTTCTTCGGCCACCCGGACGTCGGCGTCTTCACGGCGCGAGAGCGAGCGCATCGTCACCGGGATCGCGGCCCAGGCCGCCGTGGCCCTCGACAACGCTCGGCTCTACGAGGCGGCGCAGGCGGCGGCCGAAGAGCGCAAGCAGCTGTACGAGCGCGAGCAAGAGGCGCGGCGCGAGGCCGAGCGCATGAGCGACCTGAAGGATCAGTTCCTGGCGACGCTCTCGCACGAGCTTCGCACGCCGCTCGCCGCCATTCTCGGCTGGGCGCAGGTCCTGCGGCGCGGCGAGCGCAGCCAGGCGGACGTCCACCGCGGGCTCGAGATCATCGAGCGCAACGCCCGCACGCAGACGCAGCTCATCGACGACCTGCTCGACATGAATCGCATCATCGCCGGCAAGATGCAGCTCGACGTCCAGCCGGTCGATCCGGTCACCATCATCGAGGGCGCGCTCGAGACCGTGCGGCCCGCGGCCGAGGCCAAGGGCATCCGCCTCGAGAAGCTCCTCGATCCGTCGACCGGGCCCGTCGTCGGCGATCCCAGTCGCCTGCAGCAGGTGCTGTGGAACCTGCTCTCGAACGCCATCAAGTTCACGCCCAAGGACGGCAAAGTGCAGGCGGTGCTGCGACGCGTAGGCGCGCACGTCGAGCTCGGCGTCGTCGACACCGGCATCGGCATCGACCTGGAGTTCCTGCCGCTCGTGTTCGAGCGCTTCCGGCAAGCCGACGCGTCGACGACGCGACGCTACGGCGGGCTCGGGATCGGCCCTCGATCGTGCGGCAACTGGTGGAGCTGCACGGTGGGACGGTGCGCGCCGAAAGTTCCGGCCCAGGCCGCGGCGCGAGCTTCACCGTCTCCTGCCCTCACGGCCGTGTACCGGACATCGCCGGCCGGCGCCTCGCGTCGGCGCGATCGTCGACCGCGCCGGCCGCCGACAGCGCCGGCGACGAGCTCGACGGGCTGACGGTGCTGGTCGTCGACGACGACTCCGATGCGCGCGAGCTCGTCGCCCGCGTGCTCTCCGAGAGCCGCGCCGAGGTGCTGACCGCCGCGTCGGCCGCCGAGGCGCTGCTGCTCGTCGAACGCGAGCGTCCTGACGTCCTGGTGAGCGACATCGCCATGCCGGAGATCGACGGCTACGAGCTCCTGCGGCAGGTGCGCGCGCTCGGCGAAGGGCGCGGCGGCAAGCTCGCCGGCGGTCGCGCTCACCGCGTTCGCGCGCCCCGAGGATCGCACCCGCGCGCTCCGCGCCGGGTTCCTCGGCCACGTCGCGAAGCCGGTCGGCTCGGCCGAGCTGGTGGCGTCAGTCGCGGCCGTCGCGACGCCGCGACTAGCCAGGTTGCTGAAAAAGGGCCATCTGCTTCGTTGCTCCTCTCTCACTTGTGCGGCGTAGCTCCGCTACGCCTCCGCGTTCGTTCGGTCGCGCCTCTCGCATCCTGACCCTTTTGAGCAACCTGCCGGGGCTGCCGGTCGCAGCGAGAGAGCGCCGCTGCGCTCCGCCCTCCAATTCAATCTTAGGAACCCAATGAGTATTGATAGGGCGGAAGCGAAGCGACCGCCCCGACCACGCGCACGAGGCAGCCCCGCAGGTTGCTCAAAAAGGGTCAGATGCGAGGCGCGAGGAAGAGCGCGGAGATAGTGAGCTATGCCGCACAAGCGAACGACCGAGCAACGAAGCAGATGGCCCTTTTTCAGCAAGCTGCCGACGTCAGATGATCGGGCTGTAGTAGTAGTCGACGGCGCGAGACGCGCGCGCTGCAGATGGAAGCGGACGCGGCGGAAGAAGAGCACCACGGCGGCCGCCGTGCCGAGCGTCATCGCGAACGCGACCACCCGGCCGACGCGCGTCGGGCACGACCACTCATCCAGATCGCCGTACCAACGACGTTCACGAGCGCGATCGGCACCATGTACTTCCAACAGAGCGTCATCAGCTGGTCGACGCGCACGCGCGGCAAGGTCGCGCGCACCCACATGGCGATGAACACGAAGAAGTACGCCTTCAAGAAGAACGTCAGGAGCTGGAGGACCGTCAGCAGCGACCGGCTGCGTCGTCACCGGCGGGACCTGCCAGCCGCCGAGGAAGAGCGTCGTCACGATCGCGCCGATCACGTAGAGGTTGCCCCACTCGGCGAGGAAGAAGAGCAGATAGCGCATGCCGCTGTACTCGGTGCAGAAGCCGGCAACGAGCTCGGACTCGGCCTCGGGAAGATCGAACGGCGTGCGGTTGCCCTCGGCGAGCGCGGCGACGAAGAAGACGAAGAACGCCGTGAACGTGAAGGGGTCGTGGAACAGGAACCACTGCCACGGCGTCCAGCCCTGGGCCCGGATGATGCCCTGCATGCTGAGCGTTCCGGTGAGCAGCACGATCGGGAAGATCGAGAGCCCCGCGGGGATCTCGTAGCTCACGATCTGCGCTGCCGAGCGGATGCCGCCGAGGAGCGACCATTTGTTGTTGGAGGACCAGCCGGCCATCAGCACGCCGACCACGACGAGGCCGGTCACGGCCGTGATGTAGAGGATCCCGATGTCGAGGTCGGCGATCACGAGCACCGGGCCGAACGGGATCACCGCGAAGGTCGCGATGAAGCCGATCACGACCAGGTACGGCGCCATCGCGAAGAGCCAGCGGTCGGCGGCGCTCGGGAATGATGTCCTCCTTGAGGAGGTTCTGAGCCCGTCGGCGAGCCACTGGAGGAAGCCCTGCGGCCCGACGCGGTTCGGCCCGACCCGCGACTGGATGCGCGCCCAGACGCGCCGCTTCGAGCCAGCTCGTGATGCCGGCGACCGGCAGCACGAACCCGAAGACGACGACCGCGCCGAAGAGCAGCATCGCGACCGCGGCCACCAGCTCGTAGGGCGCGAACCGGAGCGGGCCGGTGACGTCGGTGAGAGCGAGGACGAGGTCCTTCACCGATCCACCTCGGGCGCGACGACGTCGAGGCTCGCGATCACCGCGATCAGGTCGGCCAGCATGAGCCCGCGGCTCAGATGGTCGACGATCGACATCGCGGTGAACGACCCGTTCGCACCCGCACGCGGTGCGGATAGTCGCTGCCGTCGCTCACGCAGTACCAGCCCATGTCGCCGCGCGCGCTCTCGATCCGGACGTAGGCGTCGCCGGCCGGCGGCTTGAACTTCCGCGGCACCTTGCCGAGCACGGGACCGTCGGGGATCTGATCGAGGCACTGGCGCAACATGCGACACGACTGCTGCTATCTCGCGGATGCGCACCATGTAGCGGTCGAAGCAGTCACCGAGCGTGCCGCGCTCGCCGGTGCCGATCGGGACCTCGAAATCGAGCTCGGGATAGATCGAGTACGGCAGGTCCTTCCGCACGTCGAACGCGACGCCCGAGCCGCGCAGGTTCGGACCGGTCAGGTTGTAGTCGATCGCGTCCGCCGCCGAGATCACCGCGACGTTGATCAAGCGCTCGACGTAGATCTTGTTGAAGGAGATGAGGTCGTTGTACTCCTCGAGCAACGGCTCGAAGCGGTCGACGAACGCGCGGGCCTTGGCACTCCAGCCCGGCGGTGCAGGTCGTACGCGACGCCGCCGATCCGCATGTAGCTGAACGTGAGCCGCGCGCCGCAGAGCTCTTCGAGCAGGTCGTTGATGTACTCGCGCTCGCGAAGCGCGTGGGTGAACGGCGTGTAGGCGCCGATGTCCATGCCCATCGTGCCGACCGAGAGCAGGTGGCTCCCGATCCGGTTCAGCTCGACCGGCGATCACCCGGCAGTACTCGCCCGCGCCGCGGCACCTCGATGCCGGCGAGCTTCTCGCAGACCATCGCCCAACCCTGGTTGCACGGCATCGCCGCGACGTAGTCGATGCGGTCGGTGTAGGGCATGAAGCCGTGATACCCGACCTTCTCCGCGATCTTTTCGATGGCGCGGTGCAGATACCCGACGTCGGGGATCGCCTCGCCGCATCACCTCGCCGTCGGCCTTGACCACGAAGCGCAGCACCCCGTGCGTGCTCGGATGCTGCGGCCCCATGCTGAGCGTCATCTCCTCGGTCGCGAACCCGTCGCGCACCACGTCGACTTCCACTCCGCCGATGCTGCTCACAGCATGCTCTCCCGTTTGGTCGAGATGCCGTGGTACTCGGTCGGCTCGACGTAAGTCCTTGCGGAGCGGGTGGCCGACCCAATCCTCGGGGAGCAGGATGCGGCGGAGGTCGGATGGCCGGCGAACACGACGCCGAGGAGGTCGAAGATCTCCCGCTCCTGCCAGATCGCGGTCCGCCAGACGGTCGCGACCGTCGCGAGCCGCGGGTTGTCGCGCGCGAGGCCGACCTTCACGGTGAGCGCGTGGCGGTGCGCGTACGAGAAGAGATGATAGACGACCTCGATCTCGCTCGCGCTTCGGGTAGTCGACGCCGCTCTGGTCGGAGAGACAGTCGAAGGCGAGCGCGGGATCGGTCTTGAGGAACGTCGCCACGGCGACGATGTCCGCGGGCCGCACGCGGATCGCCGGCTCGCGCCTGCGTCTCGAGCGCGATCCGCCGCCCGGAAAGCGCGCGGCGAGCCTCGCGTGGATCGCGGTCGTGTCCAACGCCGACCTCGCGCTCAGCCGCGCGCGCCGACGCGGGGTCGGATCGCGCGCGCCAGCCACTTCTCCTGCTGGATCTTCTCCTGCAGCTTCAGCAGCCCCTCGGTCAGCGACTCCGGACGCGGCGGACAGCCCGGCACGTAGACGTCGACGGGGATGACCTTGTCGACGCCGTCGCACACCGAGTACGCGAGCTGGAAGAGACCGCCGCAGTTGGCGCAGCTTCCCATCGAGATCACGTACTTCGGGTCCGGCATCTGGTCGTAGAGGAGCTTGGTGCGAGCGCCATCTTGAGCGTCAGCGTGCCGGCGACGATCATCAGATCCGACTGTCGCGGGTCGCGCGGGGCACGGCGCCGAAGCGGTCGAGGTCGGCTGCGCGGGCCGCCGGTCTGCATCATCTCGATGGCGCAGCAGGCGAGGCCGAAGAGCATGTACCAGAGCGACGATTTGCGGGTCCAGTTGAGCATGGCGTCGACCTGCGTCGTGACCATGAACTCGGGCATCGTATTGATCAGGCTCATCGGCTTCGCCTCGGCTCATCGGCTTCGCCTCGGCTCATCGGCTTCGCCTGGCGCTCATGCGGCCCGCCGGATCTCGGGCGCGACGCTCGCCCGGGACGCGCTTCACCCATTCGAGATCGCGCTTCGCCCACACGTAGACGAGGCCGACCGCGAGGATCGCGATGAAAGAGCAGATCTCGCCGAGCGCGAAGAGCCCCGCGCCCGCCCGCCACCCAGCCTTTGAAGACCGCCATCACCGGGTACGCTGAACGCGAGCTCGACGTCGAACACCACGAAGACGAGCGCCATCGAGGTAGAACCGGATGTTGAAGTTGATCCAGCGCGCTGCCGGTCGCGGGCTCGCCACACTCGTAGCTGCTGAAGCTTCGCTGCCTCGGGGTTCCGCGGCCGGACGAGGCGTCCGAGCCCGAGCATCAGGCGCCGCGAGAACGAATCCGAGGAGCAGGAAGACGAGGACGTTGCCGGGAAGTGGGAAATACACGTTCAGTTGGCCTAACAGCAGACCCGCGCCTCAGGCAAACCAGGTCGGTCGCGGGGTAGTGTCTCCGTTTGATTCGTGCGCAGCAACCAAGCGGTGGCAGCAGGCGGGCGGTCGGGATGGTCCTACGGTCGCCGGGTTCAGACACCAGCGCAAAGCCCTGCCGGAGCTTCTCGGCCTATGCACCCCGCGAGCTTAGCGCCCGAAACCATCGACCGCCCGCCTGCTGTACTCATCACAAGGATTACTTTCCTGATCGGCACCACCCGCGATGCGCGCGGATCTGATGACGGTTCCGCGGCGAGCTTCCGCTGAGCCGCGCTAGTGCTTCTGTTTTGGGAAATGAGTCGCCGGCGGTGGGGCAGGGATCGCTCGCGGGAGCCGCACCTCCTCGTGCGCAGGACGGAAGCAGCTCCAGCGGGCCTACGCGCTGGGTGTCGTGACCCCGGCGACCGTAGGGAGCGATCCTGCCCCACCTGCCGACGACACCGCACGAAAGCAGCTCGCCGCAGACCGAGATTCCGGTCCATCGTAACGAACCGAGACACTACCGGGTCGCGGAGAGCGTCTCGGTTTGATTCCGCGCCGGCCATGCCGCGTGGACGAACAAGCAGCGCGGGGTTGTCGTTGCGGGATAGTCCGGACCTCGCGGCGGCGCCGTCGACTGCTGGGGTGACGGCGACCGTCGGGAAACGCGGATGGTGGAGGGCTCGTCGGCGGGTCCATGGAGCCGTCGCGCGCGACGGCGCATCGCCGGCCAACGGCAGTGATTGCCGATCCGCCTGCTGCGGCGCATGTGCACTCGTGGCGCGATCCGGCGCGCGCGGACGAACTCGCGCTGAGCGCTCCACGCGAACGATGCGCACGGGCTGGTCGTGACGGATAACGTGCGAAGTCGGATCGTTCGGGCGTACTTCGCCGTTTGCCACAGCGCCGGTCGCGGGCGTCGAGGCGGTCGAGCAGCGCGCAGGACGCGCTCAGGTCGTGGATGCGACGCCTCGAGTCGCCGGCGCGACGCCCCCCGCGTGAGGAGACCGCCGCTGCTGCCGCTGCGCTCGCTGCAGTGACGTTGGTGAACTTGCAGCGGCCGCCCGGAGGACGTCCATCGGAATGTCGCCGCCTGCATCCGTATACAGCATTGGCGCTCATCGCCGAGTTGGACATCTTGCCGCCGCGCAGGCCCAGAGTCCCGCCCCATCGCCTCGTTCGTGAGGAAAGCCGTTGCTCGTGGCGACGAAGCCGTCGAGCCGAAAGGCTTTGCTCGACACGGCACCGACGCCCCTCGTTCGCTGATGCGCCGTTCAGCGCCGGTGAGCCTCCCCGCTTCAGCAGGATGCACGGATGGCCGCCGTTGAACCACGAGGTGACGTTCGCGCGCGTACTCGCCGCGCGAATGCCGTGGCCCCGCGTCTCCGCGCACCGTGACGTCGGTCGCGTCGATGCTCGCGGAGATCGTTGGAGACGATGCCTTCGCCGCAGCGATAGGTTTCGATGTGGCTGATCGTGAGCTTCGCCTTGTGCGCGAGCACGACGCACAGCCGTGGCTGCCCCTTGATGGCACCAGTGCCCGGTCGAGGAGGTGATCGCGCAGGCCTCTCCTGCGCACCGTCGCGCGCCAGAAATTCGACCGCCAGGTGCAGTTCGGACCGCCATCTGTTGAAAGAACCCGTTCATGTCGAGCGTGTGCCGCGCACCGTGGATGGTCTGCCGGCACCAGACCATCAGGGAAAGATTCGGGTGCGAACTACACGAACACGGTGCTGCGTGTCGGTGCGAGAAAGCCCCGCGGCGAGGCAGATCTCTCGTTGCGGTTGATTCGCGGCGTCGCCCGATGGACTTTTGATGAATTTATACGCATCCAGCGCGGCTTGCCTCATGAATCAAGACTTTCTTCTTGCGCTTCTTCACCTGGTGGAACGGCCAGGATCCTGGCACGCAGGTGTGGACCTCGCTCTATGGCGAGGCGGTCGGCGAGGACGAGTTCGGCAATCGCTATTACCGCACCAAGGGCGGCAAGATCGATCCGACGCTCGGCTTCGAGCGGCGCTGGTGATCTACAACGGCTACCGCCGAGGCTCGATGATCCGCGCCTGGCACGGCACGGCTGGATTCACCACCGTCGACATGCCGCGACGCAGGAGAAAATGCACGCCACGCTGCCCTGGCAGAAGCCGCACCGCGAAACCGACCGGCACGCCCGCGGCCGCACGCGCCCGACCGGCTCGACGCTCGCGCAGACGCCGCCCCAAGGCGACCGGCGACTACAAGGCGTGGGTGCCGGGAGCGAAGCAGCTAGCGCGCCTGTGCGCTGTATTGCGTCCCGCCTTTGCCCGCCGTATTCCCCGTGTCTAACCAGCCGCTCCTCGGTCTGACGTATATAGCGTCACGGCCAGATCGCCGGGCGACAATGGTCCGACACTACCGCTGCTACTCGCGTTCGGCGCTGCTCGCGCCGGCATCGCCGCTGTCCGGTCGCCGCGCAATTCGGCGCGATCTTCGGCGAGGCCGCCGCGTCCGCCAGCGACGTTCCCGGTCGGCGCCGCCGGTCGGCGACGACCGCTATTTCAGTCGCAGCCCGCAGCAGCGCATGGCCGCAGCGATGCAGGCTGGCCGTCGCTATCCGCCGCCTGCCCGACGCCTGCTATCGCAGCAGGCTATCCAGCCTCCAGCAATCATCCGCCTGGGTCATCCGCCGCGCACGCGGCGCCGCCTCGGCGGCTGCCAGCAGCAGGAGCTGCCGCCGCCGCCCAGCGGGACAGCGGCGCCGCCCGGCCAGCTGCCGGCCTGCCGCGCGACGCCGCAGCCGTACGACGCCGGTCGGCGCCCGCCGCCGCCCGAACGACGAGGTCGTGATCGCGCCGCCGGCGCAGAAGATCCCGAACACCGCGGCGGTGTTCTCCGGTCTCGACAAGATCACCGGCCGCATCATCACGTTCGACGTGGCGCATCAACGAGACCGTGCAGTTCGGCGCGCTGCAGGTGACGCCGCGCGTCTGCTACACGCGCCCGCCGACCGAGACGCCGAATACCGACGCCTTCGTCGAGGTCGACGAGGTCACGCTGCAGGGCGAGATCAAGCGCATCTTCACCGGCTGGATGTTCGCCGCGAGCCCCGGCCTGCACGCGGTCGAGCATCCGATCTACGACGTGTGGCTCGACCGACTGCAAGGGTCCGCAGTCACGCCGCGGTCGCCGGCGCGCCGAAGCCGGCGCCGCTGCGCCGCGGCGCGCAGCAGCCGCAGCCAGCAACCAGCAGCCGCAGCCGCAACGACCGCCGCCGCCCAGCAGCAGACCGCACGCCGGCAGCAGCAGCCGCTGCTCGTCCGCCCCAGGCGCGTCGATCGCCGCGATCGGTCGCGAGCGCGCAGCGCCTGCGCCGCTGACCGGACGCTTGACGGCCGAGCGCCGCGAAATCGGCTTCGCCCTCGAGCGCGCCTTCGAGCAGCTTGTGATAGCTGGCGCCTGCGCGGACTTCGACCGCGCCGAAGATCTTGAGGTGATCGGTCGACGAACTGCGTGTCGAGCAGCCTGTACCCGCCGGCGCTGCAGCCGCGCCACCAGATGCACCAGCGCGACCTTCGAGGCGTCGCGCGCGCGGTGGAACATGCTCTCGCCGAAGAAGGCGCGGCCGAGCGTGACGCCGTAAAGCCCGCCGACCAGCGCATCGCCGTCGTAGACCTCGACGCTGTGGCAATGGCCGGCGCTCGTAGCAGCCTGCGATAGAGCTTGCGGATGCGCGCGTTGATCCAGGTGCGCTGCGCGGTCCGGCCTGCGGCTCGGCGCAGCCGTCCGATCACGGCATCGAAATCGCGGTCGACGGCGACCGTGAAGCGGTCCGATGCGCACCGTGCGGCGCAAGCCGCGCCGGACATGTGGAAGCGGTCGAGCGGAATGATCCCGCGCTTCTCCGGCTCGATCCAGTAGAGCGCCGGATCGTCGGCGCTCTCCGCCATCGGGAAAGATGCCGCAGGCATAGGCCTTGAGCAGCACCTCGAGAAGTCAGCCTGATCGGGATGTTGTCGCGAAGCTCACCATCGCCGGAACACTCCGTTCCATTCTGCAGAGCTTACTTGGTTTACGCCAAGGGATCGTCGTTTTAACCGAAATACACCGCAAATTACCCATTCGGAACGCCGCCTCGCGTTACTAACTCTTCAGTAACCGCATCAGGATCAACTTTCCGAAAGTCAGAACCATTTCCGCCTGAGTTTCTATTCCGGGAGGAGGTTGAAGATACCATGGAACCCGGACCCAAAGTGCTTCTGGTCGAGAGACGAGCCAGTCTCAACGAGCTATTGATAAGCAACTCACCGACAGGGCTTTGCGTTACGCCGCCCGACGCCGACAATACCGCTGAAGCATCTGCTCTCGGGCGCGACATCGATATCATGTTTTACCGACATCGACCTCGCGCGGGCATACGGATGGTGCCTGTCGCCCGCATCGCCCGCGACCTGCGGCGAAACCACCGATCATCGCGCCTCGGGCCGCCGCTCGCTTCAGGCGATTTCCGCATAACGTGCCGGGTCGATAACTACTGCCCAGCTACGCTGCGGTGACTGATCGGTACCGGCTGATCGCGCATCGGTATCCTCGGCTTGTGCCGGCTTGACGCAGCGCAGGAGGAACAATAACGAAGCGCATTGCGCCAGCCCCTAATCGCTGCTTGACCGGAAGGCGCAATGCAGTCGCCAGCTCACTTGTTGCGCCCTACCATCCCGCGACGGCAGCTTCTGGAACGGATCTCGATGACCGGGATGATCATCAGGCAAATATGCGCGCATTTGCGCGTCAGGATCGTGAAGCCGTGGCGGCGCGCCATTTGCAATGGCAATGTCGGCAAAGCCGGGAGAATGGCCGCGATACCGCGGGCAAGATCGCTCAAGAACGCCAGCAATCTCGCGGTGGCGCTATCGAACGGCAGCACGCGCTCGCCATAGAGATACGGCAGCGCGCGCAGCCAGGCCGAAACAGCCGGAGGCCACCACGCGTCACCTCGCGGGCGCTGTGCGGTGCCGTCAGCGATCTCACGCGATGGGCGAGCCGCCGACAAGGATGGAGAGACTCTGGCGTCCATCCACGCGATCGTTTCTCAGGTGCGTCTGGCACCTGGATGACGCGGCGGCGGAGATGACGTTGGTATCGACCAGATAACGCGTCACGGTCGAGCGTTGCGAGCCGGTGCGCGGTGCGTTCCGGCACCACTCTGGCTCGAGCGGCGCGGACCTCAAACCGACCGAAGGACGGCGCGCAAAACCGTTCCCACTCAAGCGAAGCCGAGGACGACCACCTCCGGCTTGCCGTGCCTGGTGATGACCGGAGGGTTTGCCGCGCGCGGCCTCGTCCACCACTGCCGACAGATTTTGCAGCGGCGTCGCCCAGTTGAACCTTTCTGCGCCGTGCCCCTCAGATCGCAGCTACAGTAGTCATGCGATCTGCGGTAGGCATCACCAGCCCCTTGCCAATGCCCGACGCGCGTTGCCTGCGACGCGAACGACAGCCAAATCGTTGGTCGCGGCACGGCGCGAAACGGCCAGCGAGGTGTTGCAGCCCGCCAAACGAAGCACATCGCTCGTTCCACGCCGCGCAGGCGATCAGCGCGCCTTTGCTGCTCTCACTCCCGCGTCGTCCTTGATGCGCCACGAGAGCGGCGCGGTGCCATGCTGCGGACATGGGGCGAGTGGGCCCGCGGGTCCGGCGGGAAGAGCAGGGGTTAGGGGTTACGGTTTGTTTAGCCTGATGGACCACATCCGATCGAGGCACTATCCGTCGACGACGGTCTTTGCCCCATGGTAGGGGGCTCTCCGCGGGCAGGTCGCTGGGTCCACTCAAACGGCGCTCGGGCAGCCAGTTCAGCTAACCCAATATTTGTCGTCGAAAGATCCAGCGGACGATCTTTATGGCGTGGCCACGTTTGCACGGGCCATTGCTAAGGGCATACTGGGAATCAGGAATCCGGTCTGGCATTCTACTCGCGATCCATGGGCCTTGGGGGTCGGGCAAGAGCGGCGCGGTCAACCTTGTCAGGACTGACTTGGCGCAGAGCAACAGGGAACCTTGTTATCACGGACTTCAGATGCTGGTGGTACCGCGGCGAAGAAGCTCTCGCACTCCGCATTTCTCAGCACCTGAATGATTCTCAAAGAAGGCTGGGGATAAGGTCAAAGACCTGGTCCCTGCAATAAGTCAGCGACTGCTCCAAGCGGGACCTGTCATCGGACAACCATTTCCGTTTTCGACCGGCTCACCACTTGCCGGGTTGATTTCGCGCATCGAAGAATTCTTGCTGGCACTGCTCCCAGGAGACACCGTCAACGCTGGTAGTGAAGTTGGCGAAGATTGCAGAACAAGATCGGCGCTCGTGATTGTGTTGACATCGACAGACTTAGTCCGGACGAGGCGACTCGCGATATTCCGACTGGTGAAATCCGTCGGGCGCCTTCAAATGTAATGTACCTGCTGGTTTTCGATCGTGGTTTGGCGGAAGAAGCGGTGAAGGGCACTATCCGTCGGAAGGGACCTCATTTCGCCGAAAGATCGACTCGGCGCGAGTTTCGAACTACGACCAATCAAACCGATCTGAACGACACCAGTTCTCGGATCGATAAGCAGATTGTAGCGCCCGACGACAGAAATCGTACGTTTCATGAATGTGTTTATGACGTGACTATTGCTTGTCACGACGCCTTGCGGCACATGGCGCGTTTTCAGAACGCCATCAGCGTCGTGGCCCCACGTCGCCGAAGAAGTGTGCCCAACTGGATTTCTTTACCGTTGGAAATGTTGCGCCTTTATGACCTCCAGCTGTTCAAAGGCAATTCGTCACAAGCAAATTTTCCGGTTTATATGGTAGCAGCAGAACGATGACTCTCCCGAGATGAAAAACGATTCGGTCCATTCCTCGAGAAGTACAAGGATCGACGACAATAATAAGCTGCAAAGATTGTTCCCAAGAATGGAGCAGATAAACTATCTGGGGAAGTGGGTGTCGACTTGGAATGCCGGCGCGAAGGGTCTGCGTAGGACTCTCATTTGATATTTCCGCGACTTTCTCTCAGCGATGAAGATTACTGTATCAGGCAAGATCAGTGAGGATTGGTATCGCCACGCGTGCCGACGACGCCACGTTCGTACAGGAAACTTTCAGAACCGCCTGGCACAGCGGACTCTTTCACTGCCAAGCGAGAAAGTCAATAGTCCCTGTGTGCCAAGGTGAGCTTACGACGCATGCAAAGCGCGTAGAGCGAGATAAAGGTACTGCCGCTCCTTAACGCCCTCTTCAAATCCACGATGAAGTGACCTTGAGCAGGACGGCGGCGACGTGGCTTTATAGCCATGGGGGATACCAGCCTTCGCACTATATTACTGGCTGATTAACCGGCTTACGAAGGATCGTTTTTCGCTTTCAAAGGCGCAGTGGAGCTCTATCTGTGCTGCCAGATACCGGCCTTTGGTGAGATGATCGACTTCATTAATAACTGGCACGAGATGACTATCAGGCAATGACGACGGCACGGCGCTCACGTCGTGGAACTTCTTGGTCATTGAATCGAACTTGAGCCTATGATATAAGTCTGCGCTTAATCAATTCGTGCGTTCGCGGCGGACCGGCGCGTGGGGCATCAGATTTGATGTATGCACTTTACCGATGGCGTGATTTCCTCAACAACGATCCAACGGAAGTTCGCGCCTGGACCGATGGACTGCTGAGCGACAACGAAGCTCGTCACTTTGGCCCGCGCGATGACGGGACATGCAGCTGGTCGCACGGGATGGGGGATTCGGAAGCCTCCGGGGACCGCGTCGCAAGAAATCGAATACACATGCAGATCGGCGAACATTGATATCCTCGATCCGGTTTGCTTTTCGAAGTAGTCTAGAACGCGTCTTGGCTGATCCGTCGATCGACGCCACAGCGAAGCAGGACGTGCAATACTTTTTCTGGACGCGTGGGATGCCCAAGCGCGCGACGCCATCCAATGCGGGTGAAGCCAGACGCACCTGCTTTACGCTCGGCCGCGAACTAGCGCGTCCCCTCGACGCTGCGCGTGACGATCTTGGAGAAACGTCGACGGTGGTTCATGCACGCCTCGATGCGGCTGACGGTCCGCTGCGTCGTTCAGGCGTATCCGGCGAGGCCGAGTTGCGCGCTCCTGGATCAACGCCATTTTCGACTGCCACCGCGTGCCAGCACATCCTTTGCCCGCTGAAAATCGCGCTGCGCCATGCGCGATTGAGCGTAAAGTCAGCATCAGAGCTGGCCAGCAACCACCAGATTTGATGATATCGCTATGAGAACATGAAAGTTGAATTATGATACCGTAATTGGGCTTTGCGCACATGAAAGCGAACGGAGGTGACGCCGCGCCACCGCGGACGATGGCGATCGCGCAGAAGCTGCGCGCTCGCTGACCACGCGGCCTCGCAGGGCGCGCTGGCGGGGTCAGCGTCACGGTTCCGCAACCTGCGTCGAAACGGCGCAAACCGCATCTCGGCGGGCGGCTCGTGCCGCGGATCGCGCGCTCGGCGTGCCGGTGACGGCGTTCCGACGCGGCCGCACGCAAGGGCGACGGCAGCTTCGGCCTATCTCTGCACTCGAAGGGTTGGTGCGCCTCATGCGCGCGCGTATACGAGCGTATTAACCGAGCGCCAGCGCGAAGTGCCACTGCTGACGCTGGCCGGAAAGCGTAGCCGCGGGAAGCGGGGATCGATCTGTTGGGGCCGCTCGCCAGAACCTCTCCCGGCTCACTGTGGTGCCACCTCTCCACCGGCAGGAGGGGAATAAGCACCTCACTGGATCGACAGCAGCCAGGTCTCGACCGGTCGCGCCCTGGCGCCACCAGCATCGGCGACGCCGTTACCGTCGCTGTCGCCGATTCCGGCTCAGCTGCCATCCGGGCGGATGCAAACCGAGTCGACCACTGCCAGGCCCAATGGCTGTCCTCGATCTTCAGAGATCATCTGCCATCAGCCCGGGTTGAACCAGAGGATGTCGTCGGTGCGTCGCCGTTCGCAAAAATCGCGCTGCCGCGCGACCGATGTGTAAAGCCGCTGGATGAGCGCCGACGCGCATCGACAGTTTGGAGCACGACGCCGCTGCTCCTATCCAGATCTCGCGTTATCGCCGGACGACGGGTTGAATAAAATGACATCGTCGCTGCCGTCGTCGATTGGTGTCGCCGGTGGCGGCGATCCAAAACTTCCCGCCGGTGCAGGGCCCGGGTTTACGCTGCGGCCCGCACCAGCGTTGCGTCTTCCAGATCATCAACTTCCTCGTGCGTTGAACCAGAAGGACTGCTCGTGTCGGTTACGCATCTTCCGATCGCCTGCTTTGGCAACCTGAAAGCCCGTCGGGATGCAGTAAACCGCTGCCGGCGTATTTCGCGCTGGTCCTTTTTGTTGGATCGATCAATTTTTCACCTGGTTTCAGAAGCCAGAAGATGTCGTCCAGTTCTGTCGCCGTTGAGATACGCCAACAGCTGCCAACCAGCCGGCGCCGGATAATGCCCAAGGTCGACGCTGCGCCCAGCCGCCGATGACGATCACCACTCGTCGGGCTGCCGTGGCGTACTGCACCACGGAAGGAGATCACCTCATGTTGTCGCCCGCGAAATCCACGACGATAATCGGCGACCAACCCGCCGGATGAGGCATGAACGACCAGGTCGCCATCCAGTGCAGATCGGCACGTGATGGGGAGGCAGCTCGGGCGGCGGCGAAAGGCCGCAGTCGATCCTGGAGACGGCGAGCCAGCCGCTGGCATCGAGCACCCGTCACGTTGACGTGACCGATGATGATGGGGTTATGGCACCGCTGGTGCCCCAAATCGCTCAATGGATGTAGTATCTGGCGATGTGCCCGGCGACGAACCACCGCTCAGCGTGTGGGAGAAATCTATTGCGGATCGTAGGCCGATGCGCTACGATCCCTGCCGGCAGCGTGGCATTACACCAGGAAGCGCATCATGCCGGCGCCGGGGGTGAGCGGTGGATGGTCGCTGGCTGAGCGTCAGGCTATCGCTGAGATCGCGATCGCCATCCGCGTCAGAGATCGGCACGTTGGCGCCGGCAACTGCAGCGACGAAGGAAGTATGTCGAAGACGGTCAGTCTGGAGACTGGCGTCAGATCGACGCAACCAGGTCGTTCACCGCCGCGACGCTGACGATGGCGGCCGCGGTGTGCGCTGTCGTTGATGCCGTCGTTCCCGGCGACCGTGATTGATGCAGGTCGTCGGTCGACGGATCGTCGCTGCTGTTGGAGTAGACGATCTGGTCCGACGCGGCCCTGGTAGGCCGCCGCCGGCGCTGTGCCGGTCAGCGTCATCACACCGGTGCCCGGATCGTAGACAGCGGTGACGCCGCTCGCGACAACGTTCCGTTCACGGACAGGAGGTCGCCTGGGAGCAGGTTCGTCAGGGTGATTGTCGCCGACACCAGTGTCGACGCACTGATCGCAATGTCGGTGTCCGCGATCGTTATCGCCGCGCCATCTTCGGTGAATGTCGTTGCGTAGTCCGAGCCGCTGCTGGTGGAGATCGTCGGCGTCGAGATCGAGCACCGGCGGATCGCTCACCGGGCTGACGGTGAGGCTGATCGTGGCGGTGTTGGAGCCGGTCGGTGCCGTCGTTGGCGGTGAAGGTAAAGCTGTCGGCGCCGTTGAAGTCGGCGTTCGGCGTGTAGGTGTAGGAGCCGTTCGGATTGACCACGGCGGTGCCGTGCCGCCCGGGTCGAGCGCCGTAGGAATGAGCGCTTCCGTGCTGTCGACGTCGGTCGCGACCAGCGTGCCGGCGACCGGCGCTGTCCTCGTTGCCGCTAGTCGCTGCCGGGTCCTGCGCGACGGGCGGGTCGTTCACCGGACTGCGATCTGATGATGCCGGATGGTGGCGGCGTTGGGAGTCGGCGCTCGCGGCGTCGTTGGCCCTGGTGAAGGCTGTCGGCGCCGTTGAAGTCGGTGTCCGGCGTGTAGGTGTAGGCTGCCGTCCGGGTTGACCACGGCGGTGCCGTGCGCGGCCAGTGAGGCGTAAGTCGAGCCGTGCGATCCCGTCGGTTGATCAATGTGCCGCTTCAGCCGGCGTGTCTATCGGTCGCCACTGGCGCTGCCGTCCCAGCACCGGCGCGTCGTTGGCGCCGGGCTGACCGTGATGGCGACGACCGTGTCGATGTCCGGTGGCGTCGGTGCCGTCGTCGGTGGTAGACGGTGAGCGTGTCGGGGCCGTTGAAGTTGAGATTGCCGGTGTAGGCGAGGCCGGCGAGCGCCGCGTTGATCTCCGCGGCCGTGCCGGTGATGGTCACGAGCTGCGGTGCCGTTGCCGCGTGACGCCCGGACCGGCGGTCACATTGAGCGTGCCGCTGGTCACCGTCAGCGTGGTCGTCAGCGCCGAGCTGTCCACGTCCGCGACCGAGACGCCGGCGATCGGCAGCGTCGTGTCCTCGTTGACGCTCTGCGCGCCCGGCACCGTGTTGACCGGCGGGTCGGCCAGGGCGGTGATCGAAACGACCGTCGTCTGCACGTCGCTGAGTGCGTCGCCGTCAAAGACGAACCATGACAACGTGCGCGTCGGATTGAGCCCGGAATCGGTCGGGTTGTCGCTCGTGGAGGAAAACGCGACAGCCTGCAGGAACGCCTGATAGTCCGCGACGGTCGTCGGGCCGGTGAACGTCAGATCGTGCAGGACGGCGTCATAGGAAAAATCGATGCCGGAGAACGTGCCGCTTTGCAGCCCGTTGACCGTGAGCAGGTCGCCATCCACCGCGCCTGAGACGATCCTGACCTCACCCGAGACGAGAGTCGATGTTGTCGACGTCGGTTACGGTCGACGCCGGCGAGAGCACGACCGGCGCCCGCGTTCTCCGTATAGGACGCGGCTGCGGCGACCGTCGCCTGCGGGGCATCGTTCACGGCGACGATATTGAGCGTCGTCGTCGCGGTCGTGACGGCCGTGCCACCCGATACGCACCACGTCAGGGTCCGCGCCGAGCTCGCGTCGAAATCCGTCGGGTTGTCGCTCGTTGAGTGGAATCCGACCGTCCGCAGCAGGTCCTGATAGTTCGCGACCGAACTCGCGCCGGTCATGACCATCGCGTGGCTCGGCGGATTCCAGAGAAACGTTATGCCGTTGACCGTGCCGCTGGTGACGCCGCCGACCGTCAACGTGTCGCCATCGCCGGAATCGTGCCGTCGGTGATGCGCACGACCGCCTCGCTGAGCCTCGGCATCGTCGACGTCGGTGAGGGTGGCGAGCGGGGAGAGCGCAATGGGCGCTGCGTTCTCGACATAGGCGGCGGAGGTATCGACGGTGAGGACAGGCGCGTCGTTCACCGCCACGACACCGATCACCGCGGCTGCCACGTTGCTGGTGTTCACGCCGTCGCTGACGACCACCTCGATGAGGCGGTCTTCGGTGGCGGGATTGTCGCTGGTGTTGCCGTAGACGAACCTGCTGCAGCGCAGCTTCGTACTCAGTCCAGCGTGGCCGTGCCGGTGAGCGTGAGCACGCCGGTCGCGGGATCGTAAGCGCGAAGCGACGATCGTGCCCGGCAACGGCAGGGCGACGGTCAGCAGATCGCCGGGCTGCTGGTTCGCCAGCGTGATCGTCGCGGACACAAGCGTGGTGCTGTCGAGATCGGTGATGGTGGTATCCGTATCGGCGATCGGTGTCGGCGTCGCCGTTTTCCGTGAAATATCGTCCGGAAAGTGCTTCGAGTCGAGGCGCCCGAGTCATTGGGATCGAGATCGATCACCGGCGCGCTGTTGTTCACCGCCTCGACCTGGACGAGCGCCGTCGCGGTGTTGCTGTTGCTGATGCCGTCACTGACGATAACCTCGATGGTCCGCGTGACGTTCGAAGGGTCGATGTTGCCGTTGCTGAATCTGATCTGCTGCAGCGCGATCTGATAGCTGCCGGACAGACGCGACGCCCGTGAGCGTGATTGACAGCTGTGCCCGAGCCCGAACACCGGCGATGCCGGCGGCGTTCCGTCGAAGGTCAGAACGTCGTCGGCCTGCGGGTTGGTCAGCGTGATCGTCGCCGAGGCGAGGCTGGGACCGTCGCTGTCGTGAGTCGAATGCATCGGCATCCACGATGGCGACCGGCGGGCGCCCTCGGTAAACCCGGTGAGATAGTTTGCCGCCGGCGTCGTCGAGTTGTTCAGCGTCGAGGTCGAGCACCGGCGCAGCGTTCGGCGGCGGGATCACGACGTGCATGTACATCGTCGCGAAATTGCTGTTGAGAACTGCCGTCGTTGACCGGTCACCTGAATGCCGCGGTTCGGCGGTGGAAGGCGCAGGAGAGCGTGCTGCTGCTAGACCACCTGGCGCAGCGCGGTCTGATAGTGCGGCGAGCGACGCCGAGCCGCTGAGCGTGAGGACGCCGGTGAACGCGCTGTAGCTCGATGCCGTGATGCCGCCCGGCAGCGAGCCGGCGACGGAGAGCCGTGTCGCCCAGGTTTCGGCTGCCATCCGAGTATCGTTGATCGTCGCTGACTGGATCGTCGTGCTGCCGTCGTCGGTGATCGAGGCGACGTCGATATCGGTGACCGAGTTCCGCGGCGGTCCGCCGGCCGTGTATGGTCGCCGTGGCGTCCGCTCCGCCACCACTGGAATTGTTGGCGTCGAGATCGAGCGCCGGAGGAGCGCCGGCCAGGCTCGTCACGTACATGGATGAACGCCGTCCCGTGTCGTGACTCCATGCATCGCCGTCGAAGACCGAGACGTGGATAACCTTCAGATCGCCCGGAGTATCGGTGGTGCTGAACTCGCACCTGGCGGATCGCCGCCTCGTAATCGGCATGTGAGGCCTAGACCGTCCAGTCTGAGGATGCCGGTCTGCGCCGGATTGTATGCCGTGCGCCACGATGCCGGGCGGCAACGACGCCGTTGATGGCGAGCAGGTCCCCAGGGACCAGCGCCGATGATCGTGATCTCGGGCGGCGAAAAGGTCGAAGTGCATCAGCGTCATCGATTGCGACGTCGATGTCGGACGACCGGCACCGCCGGTCCCCCGGGCCGACCGATGTTTCAGGTAGTCGAGCCCAAGGCGCCGCTCGAATTGTCGGCGTCGAGATCGATGGTCGGCTCGCGCTGTCTGAAGATGAATGGCGCCGGCAACGCGTCGCCATCGAGCCAGTTGGCCGGATTGTTCAACGCGGCGAACAACCCCTCGGGAGAGCCGCTGGTCGGGCCCGGCATAGAGCGAGCTGTCGAACGCGACGGCGACCGCGTTGACGCCGAGCGTGAAACCGGGCGGAAGCGCCGTGGTGTTGTCGTTGGTCGCGTCGCCGGCGACCGTGGTGTTGCGCCGTCAGCGAAATCGACGACATGCAGGATCGCCTGGGCCGGCCGGAGTCGCCCTGATAGGCGATGATCTGGTCGCCGGCCGTCGTCGAGGTCGAGGCCGGTGAGTGTGACGATCGTGCCCGCGGTGATCGCCGCTGCGGCAGTGTAGGTGACGCGTCCCTTCGCCGGGGCGGAAGCCGCCGGCCGCAAGCCAAAGCCATTGTCGGTGAAGTTGTCGATCGTGCCTGACCCCGACATCGCGCAGGAAAGACGACATGTGCAAGGCGTCGCGTGCTGGTGCTGTTGTAGTGGACGATCGCGATGTCGCCGATCGAGGAAGGACGGTGGCCACTGGGGTGCACTCCCGGCGATCTTGCTGCGCCGTCCGACAGGTCGCCTGCTGACCCTAGCTCGATCGCGGCGCGGCGATCGCGGCGAGTTGGACGCCGGGCTCACGGCGTCAGATCGACGGCGCACGACTCGAATGCCCTGCAAGCGACTGAAGCGGTGGCCGTTCGACGGCGATCGCTGCGTGCGACTTGGTCTTTGAGTTTCAGACCGCGACTGAGCCGTCCGCGAGCTATCACGACTCAAGGCTGTCTGATCGAGAATTGAGCATGGTGCAGCGATGCACGCCGGTCGAGCCGATGCGTGGCGTGCGCGAGGCGCAGTCGAGATATCTGCGGAAGGCGCGGAGGCGCTTGTCAAGCCGCGTACGGGACCGCGCGGGCGCTCGAGCCGACTGCTCAACGCGTGCTGGTCTAGCTGCCAAAGCGCGGACGCAGGCTGCGCCGGCGCTCACCCGTCGATCGCGGCAAGCACCTTCGGCGGCGACATCGGCAGACTCGGTGAGCCGCCTTGCGTCGCGCGCTCGATCGCGTTAGCGATCGCCGCCATCGGCGGACAGATGTTCACCTCGGCGACGCCCACTTGGCGCCGTGCGGATGGCCGGGATTGCGGCGCCCGCCAAGACCAGCACCGGCTCGATCATCGGAACAGTCCGGCGACCGGGATCGCGGTAGTCGAGGAAGCCGTGGGATTCTGCAGCGCCCGTCGGCGCCGTAAGACGTATTCCTCGTTCAGCGCCCAGCCGATGCCTGCACAT
>ERZ1370068.10444-contig-9143_pt1 | contig 44912 bp, 48 predicted proteins | sample MGYA00561227_ERZ1370068 | MGnify/ENA primary metagenome ERZ1370068 (study PRJEB38410, sample SAMEA6850437) | metagenome | study: Metagenomic assessment of the ecological functions of the soil: analysis of the soil microbiota associated with the...
GGTAGCTACTTCGTTCAGTTACGTATTGCTAGGCGCTGCCGCGTTGCCGCGTCGGGCGCGTAGAGCCGGTCGGCGTCCGCCGCCGGCGCCAGCTCGCTGGGAACGGACGTGACACGAAAGACGACGCAGGCGATCGCGAGCGCGGCTCCAGGGCGAGGGCAAACGCGTGGTCATGCGCGGGCCAGCGCCCGCTTCCACCGTACCGCGCGGCGAGCCGCCGCTGCTCGCGCGCGTCGGGCCAAAGCGCGCGATCACGCAGCCGACGGCAGGAAGACGAGCCGGCGAGCCAGATCGGGTTGACGAGCGGCTTCACGAGGATCGTACGAGCACGCCGTCCGCTGTTCGTGTCACCTGCCCGGCGAGTGACGAACGGTCATGACCACGTCCGGGTAGCGCGCGGATCGCGATCGACGCCTCGGACGCAGACGCTGCGGCTCCCGGATGTCGTAGTTCGTTCAGGCACCGCCGGTCTGACGTAGCGCTGCCGAGGCCGGAGACGTCGCAGCAGGCTCGGAGCCGCGTGTGGTTCGCCGCTTCGGTCCGTCGACCGCGCCGACGCACGTAGCGTGTAGCCGGCGAGCCTTGACCTCGACGGCGCCGGGCCTCGTGCCGGCTCGACGACCGAGTCTGGTAGAGCGCTCGATCCGGCGATCCCGATGGCGAGGAGGACGATTGCGGCATGGACGATGCAGCCGCCGTAGCGGCGCCTTACCGACCGACCAGCGAGAAGAAGGCGGAGGAGCGCCGCCTCGCCGCGACCGCCTCCGGGCCATCGTCCACCGGACGAGCTCGAGGCACGATCGATGCGAGCACGAAGGCCGAGAACGTGTAGGCGAGCAGGCCGGCGGCGAGCCCCGCCGCCGGCAGGATGATCAGCAGACGACGGCCGCGCGGCCGCGACGGGATGCCACAGGAACGTCTTCCCGAGCAAGCTCGCGGCGCGCCGCCAGGCGCACGGCGGCCCGATCCCCATCAGGCAGGAGCAGCGGCAGCCGAGGGTGCGGAGGAAGAAGTCGTAGTACGGCCTCCGACGACGGATACGGACTCGCCGCGCACGGCCTCGGCAGGATCGGGAACGATGACGCCCCAGAGGATCGTCAGGCAGAGCGCGACGAGCAGCAGGTTGTTGTAGAGGAACGTCGCCTCGCGCGAGACGAGCGACTCGAGCTTCGTCTTCGCGCGCAGCAGCGGCAGCCGCCAGAAGATGAGCGCGCAGCGAGACCGGCGACGACGAAGCAGATGAAGCCGAGGAACCACGGCGCCGATCGAGCTCTGCGTGAACGAGTGGATCGAGTTGACGACGCCCGAGCGCGTCAGGAACGTGCCGAAGAGCGAGAGCGCAGAACGCGAGCGACGACGAGCAGCATGTTCCAGACCTTCAGCATCCCCTGCTTCTCCTGCATCATCACCGAGTGGAGGAACGCGGTCGCCGGCGAGCCACGGCATCAGCGCGGCGTTCTCGACCGGATCCCAGGCGTAGTAGCCGCCCCAGCCGACCTCCACGTAGGCCCAGTGCGCGCCGAGCAGCTGGCCGACGCCGAGGAACGTCCACGCGGCGAGCGTCCAGCGGCGCGTGGCGACGATCCAGCGCTCGTCCGTCGCGCCGGACGAGCAGCGCGCCCATCGCGAACGCGAACGGCACGGTCAGCCCGACGTAGCCGAGGTAGAGCAGCGGCGGGTGGCGCATGCATGTACGGGTTCTGCAGGCTCGGGTTCAGCCCGGCGCCGTCGGCCGGCGCCGCCTGCGTGCTGAACGGGCTGGCGACGACGGCGACGAGCATGCGCGAAGAACGCCGCGACGACGCCGAGCACCGGGCACGACCCACGCGATCGAGCTCGCGCGCCGGCTTGCGGTCGAGCAGCACGGCCGCGGCGCCCGTAGCCGGTCAGGACGAGCAGCCAGAGGAGCAGCGAGCCCTTCCTGTCCGCCGTAGAACGACGCGAAGCTTGTACGCGGTCGGCGGCTCGCGGCTCGTGTGCGCCGACGACGTACGGTGAAGCGAGAAGTCGCTGCGCCGACGAGCGCGACGCAAGCACGGCCGACGGCGACGAGCGTCGCGCCGAAGCGCGGCGAGCAGCGCGTTCTGGGCCGAGATCGGGAGAAGCCGGCGCCGTCGCGTGCGCGCCGCCAGAAGCCGGCGACACGCGTATGGGACAGCGAGCAGCCCAGAAGCAGACGACGAGCGCTGCCCGGCCGAGCTCAGGCACGGCGCATCAGCTCTGTCTTCGGCGGTACTTCGACGGGCACTTCGTCACCAGCGTGCCCGGGATCGGCGACGAAGACGCCGCTCATCGAGGTGCCCGTCGACGACGATGTCGCGGCCGGCGAAGAGCGGACACAGGTCCGGGACGGTAGATGTGACGACCGGGACGGTCGTCGGTGCCCTTCACGTCGCGGCAAGTCGGAAGCCGCAGCCCCCGGCGCCGTGTAGCGGCTGCCGGCACGCGCGCTCAGCGACGCGACCCGGCGGCTGTGACCTTCACCTGTGGCCGCCAGCGTGCTCGGCCGTAGCGAGGCGACGTGCCGCCCCCGCCGGCGATCGGCGTGTAGAGCAGGAAGACGGCGAGTGCAGCCGCGACGGAGAGCGCGACGACGAGCCGCGCCGGGACTGCGTCTCGAGGCACGCCACGCAGAGGTGTCGGCGCAGGCGCGACTCAGGGCGCTTAGCGCTCATGCGACCGCACCCGCGGGCTGCTCGGGGCGCGCGCGGCACCTGCGGTAGCCGTGCTCGACGCAGAGCGAGCCCGGGTGCGATCCTCGGTCAGGGCGTCGCAGTAGCTCCTTGCCGTAGGCGGCCGCGGATGAAGGCGCCCACGACCTCGAGGTTCCACTCGGTGATGTCGTTCGCCTCGCGCCAGAGATCGGCGAGACGGACGTCGATGTCGAGCTCGAGCAGGTCGATGCGTGACGGGTCGGCGCGGCATGCGAAATCACGATACGAGACGCGGCCCGGACGGCATCCGGCCTACGCTGCGTGACATGGGTGTCGATTCGCGTCGGGCCGGCGCGCGTCCCTCCGCGAGGAGTCCCGAAGGCGGCCGTCGAGCGCTGCTCCGAGCGCGGCTACACGCGCCTGCGAGATCGACTTCGAGGGCGGCTTCTGGATGGACTACCCGTGCGCGCGAGCGCTTCGGCGAGCTCGCCCGCGACGCCGGGATCGCCCTCTCCGTGCACGCGCCGCTCGCAGGCTTCCTGGGCCACGTCGAGCGCGACAAGAAGCACCGCATGGCGATCGGGATGCTCGACCACTCGGCCGGCGTCGCGGCCGCCTGCGGCGCCGAGCTCGTCGTCATCCACCCGGGCTTCCTGCTCGGCCGCGACGCGCGAGGACGCGCTCGCCGCCGTCGTCGAGCAGCTCGGCGAGCTGCGCGAGCGCCTCGAGGGCAAGGACGCGCGGGTGCCGTTCGGCGTCGAGGTGATGGGCCGCGTCCGCGAGCTCGGCACCGCCGAGGACGTCGTTCGCGATCGCCGCGCCAGCTCCGGCTGGGTGCGGCCGGTGATCGACTTCGCCCACCTGCACGCGCGTCACCGACGGCGGCTTCACCGACGATCGAGCCGTTCCACGGCGTGCTCGACGATCGCCGACGCGATCCTCGAGCAAGGCGCGCCGTTCCACATCCACTTCAGCGACATCGCAGTTCGCGAACCGGAACGAGACGAAGCACCTGCCCTACGGCGAGGGCACGCTGCGCGCCGAGCCGCTGCGCCGAGGCGCTCGCGAAGTTCAAGCGGCCGGCGACGGTGATCTCCGAGTCGCCGGACGAGGCGTCGTCTCAGGCGATCCGCTCGATCCTGCTGGCGAAGGCGTAGCGCCACGCCGGCAGCGGGCGCGAGCTCGGCGCAGGCGCGCTCGCGTAGGGCCGCCTCGTCCTCGCGGCCGCGCGCGCCGAGAGGAACTCCGCCAGCCTCGAGCACGATCCAGCCCTCGAGGCCGCCGGAAGCCGGTCGACTCGATCAGAGCGAGCGACTCGCGCAGGAGCGCCTCCGCTCTCCTCGTCGCGGCCCTGGGCGGCGCGGACGAGCCCGAGCGTCATCGCCGTCGTCGCCCGCGAGATCAGGTCGTGCTCGGCCGACGGTCTCGACCGCCTCCAGCGCGCACGCGCTCGGCCTCGTCGATGCGCCCGTCGCGGATCAGCGACCTCCGCCAGCGCGCGCTGGCGTCTCGCACAGCGCGCCGCGGTCCTCGAGCGGCTTGAGGACGCGGATCGCCTCGCGCAGCCAGCCGCTCGGCCTTGCGCGTCGTCGCCCTGCTGCTCGGCCGCCCACGCGAGGCGAGTTCAGCGTGCAGCCCGAGCGTCCAGGCGTCGCCCGACCTCGGCGAAGAGGACTCGCGCCTCGCTCGAGCAACGGTCCCCGGCTTCGTCAGGTCGCCGCGCCGTCGAGTGGAGGTTGCCGAGCGAGCACGCAGCGCCTGCGCCCGCGCGACGATGCTGCCGCTCTCCTCGGCGAGCTCGAGCGCCCGCGCGCGCAGCGCCTCCGCCGCGTCGAGTCGAGCCGCGATCTGCGGTAGACGTGCTGGCCAGCTCGTTCAGCGCCTGCGCCTCCGAGATCCTTGCGCTCCGCACGACGCCGGGCGATCTCGACGCGCCTCGCCGCCGTGCTGCTCCGAGTCCTCGAAGTCGCCGAGCCGACCAGGCGATCTGGCGAGCTGCCAGCACGCCGAGCGCGGCGAAGGCGTCCTCGTGCGGCAGCGCCTCGAGCGCCGGCGTCGATCAGCTCGGTCGCGCTGGGCAGCGTCGCCGTCGCGGAGCAGCGCCACCTCGGCGAGCGCCGACGAGCGCCTTGCCCTCGATGCGCCGCTCGCCGCTGCCTCTGGCCTCGTCGAGCACCCGCTCCATCTCGACCGAGACGGTCGGCAGCTCGGTCATCCGCCAGCGCGGCGCGCGCGGCCTGGAACCGGCGCTCGAGCGTCGGCTCGAGCTCGACGGCGCGCAGCAGGAGCTTGCCGCGCGGAGCGGTTCGACTCGCGCGCGAGCGCCCGGCTTGCCGGCCGTCCTCGAGCGCGGCGGCGGCCTCGGCGGCGAGCTCGGCCGGCGGCGTCGCCGTCGAGCTCGGCGAGCAGCTGAGCCGCGTGGTCGAGGTGGTAGGCGCGGATCTCGAGCAGCTCGTCGCCGGTGCGCTCGCTGCAGCCAGCTCGGCGAAGCGCGCAGGTGCAGCTCGGCACGCGTCGGCCTTGGACAGCCCGGCGTAGGCGACCTCGCGGATGAGCACGTGCTTGAAGCGGAACGCGCGCTCGCCGATGATCGTCGACCGCGGCTCGGCGAGCAGGAAGTCGCGGAGCAGCAGATCGTCGATCAGTGCTCGTCGACGTCGTCGAGGTCCGGCGACGAGGTGCTCGAGCGCGCCGTGCCAGAAGATCCGGCCGATCACGGCGCGCGCGATGCAGCAGCGCCTTCGTCCGGCGGGCAGGCGGTCGATGCGCGCGGCGATCAGCGCCTGGAGCGTGTCGGGGATGCGCTGCGAGAGCTAGTCGCCGCCTGCTCCGAGCAGCATCCGCACGGTCTCCTCGACGAAGAGCGGGTTGCCCTCGGTCTTGTCGAGCAGGTCGTCGCCGCGCGCTCGGCCGGCAAGCGGTCGCCGCCGGGCAGCAGCGCCTCGATGCAGCTGTCGCTCTCGGCCGCGGCGCGAGCGGGCTCGAGCTCGATCGCGGTCGGCGCGCATGCGGCCTCCGCCCCAGCCCGGGTCGGACGTCGAGCAGCTCGGGCCGCGCGAGGCAGACGATCAGCAGCGGCGACTCGCGCACCCAGGTCGGCCAGGTGCTCGATCGAGCTCGAAGCAGCGGCTCCTCCGCCCAGTGGATGTCCTCGAAGACGAGCACGAGCGGCTGCACGTCCGGCGAGCTGGTCGGCCCACTCGCGCGCGGCCCAGGCGATCTCCTGCGCGCTGCGCTCGCTCTCGACCGCCTCGAGCACGCCGGCGGCGAGCCCGAGCAGGTCGGCGACGGCCTCGTCCTCGCAGCACGTGCGGAGCTTCTCGATCGCCTCCTCGACCGGGTCGTCGTCGGAGATCCCGGCGGCCGACTTGACCATCTCGGCCGAGCGGCCAGTACGTGATGCCCTCGCCGTACGGGCAGGCAGCGGCCGGCGAGCACGGTCGCGCCCTCGAGCCCGTCGACGAACTCGCGCGCGAGGCGGCTCTTGCCGACGCCCGGCTCGCCGTAGATCGTGAACGAGGTGCGCGCGGCGGTCGCGGACGGCGCGCTCGAAGGTGTTGGCGAGCAGCTCGAGCTCGGCGTCGCGCCCGATCAGCGGCGCGCCGGACGCTCGACGAGCGTGCTGCGCCGCGGTCGGCGGACGCAGACGACGCGCCAGACGGGCAGCCGGTCGGTCGCGGCCCGCGCAGCTCGACCGGGCCGACGGCTCGACCTCGACGTCGATCCGGCGCCGGCGAGACCGCGCGCCGGGGCCGATCAGGATCTCGCCTCGGGCGCGCGCCTGCTGGAGCCGCGCGGCGAGGTTGACGGCCTCGCCGGTGGCGAAGGTCGACTCGGCGTCGTGTCGACGACGACCTCGCCCGACTCGATGCCGATCCGCGCCTGCAGCCCGAGGCTCGCGCACCGGTCGAGGATCGCCGAGCGCCGCTCGGATGGCGCGCTCGGCGTCGTCCTCGTGCGCCTGCGGCGACGCCGAAGGCGGCCAGGACGGCGTCGCCGGCGAACTTCTCGACGATGCCGCCGTGCGTCGTCGACACAGTCGCGACCGTCGTCGAAGTACCGCGTCGACGCGGCGGCGCACGACCTCCGGATCGGCGCCGGACGACGAGCGCCGTCGAGCCGACCAGGTCGACGAACAGGACGGTTGCGAGCTTGCGCTCCATCCCTGCAAGTGTAGAAACGACCGAGGTAGGTGCCCGCGTACGCTCCCGCTCAGCGGAAGCTTGCACCTGCCGCGTGCTCGTAGCGCTCGTCGGTTCCATAGCATCCGCGCTCGTGCTCGATCCGAAGGTCTTCAAGGCGTACGACGTCCGCGGGCTCTACCCGACCGAGCTCGACGAGGACGGCGCGTACGCGATCGGCCGCGCGCTACGTCGAGCAGTTCGAGCCGCAGCGGATCGCGGTCGGCCGCGACATGCGGCTCTCGTCGCCGTCGATGGCGCAGGCGGTGATCGAGGGCGCGCCGACGGCGGCGCCGACGTGCTCGACATCGGGCTCGTCGGGACGGAGATGGTCTACTTCGCGGTCGGCGAGCTCGGCCTCGACGGCGGCGTCATGGTCACCGCCTCGCACAACCCGAAGGAGTACACCGGGATGAAGATCGTCCGCGCGCGGCGCGCTGCCGGTCGGCGGCGAGTCCGGGCTGCTCGAGGTGCGCGACCGCGCTGGTGCGCGCCGACGGCCCCGCGAGGTCGCGCGGCGAGGTGCGCGAGCGAGGACATCTGGCCGGCGTTCGTCGAGCGGGTGCTCTCGTTCGTCGACGTGTCGCGCGATCCGGCCGCTGCAGCGTCGTGATCGACGCCGCGAACGGGATGGCCGGCGCGATGCTGCCGCCGGTGCTCGAGCGGCTGCCGAGTCGACGCGGTGCGCTGCTACTTCGAGCCGGACGGCATCGTTCCCGAACCACGAGCCGAACCCGCTCCTGCCCGAGAACCGCGAGTTCATCGTCGCGCAAGACGCTCGAGGAGGGCGCCGACTTCGGCGTCGCGTTCGACGGCGACGCCGACCGCTGCTTCTTCGTCGACGACACCGGCGAGTTCGTCCCCGGCGACTTCGCGACCGCGCTCTTCGCCGAGTCGATCCTCGGCAAGGAGCCGGGCGCGAAGGTCATCTACGACGTGCGCGCGCTCGCTGGGCGGTGCCGGAGACGATCGAGCGCGCCGGCGGCGTGCCGCTCGTCAACCGCGTCGGCCACGCGTTCATCAAGCAGCGGATGCGCGAGGACGACGCGGTCTTCGCGCGGCGAGGTGTCGGGCGCACTACTACTTCCGCGACTTCTCGCCAGGCCGACTCGGGCGTCGATCCCGTTCCTGCTCATGCTCGAGCTCGATCTCGACAGCGGGGGCGGAAGCTCTCGGAGATCCTGCGCGCCGTTCCGCGAGCGCTACTTCATCACCGGCGAGCTCAACACGCCCGTCGCGCGACGTCGCGCGAAGCTGCAGGAGCTGAAGGAGCGCTTCGGCCCGGAGGGACGGGTCTCCGCACCTCGACGGCGTCTCGGTCGACGCCGACGACTGGCACTTCAACGTCCGCCCGTCGAACACCGAGCCGCTCCTGCGGCTGAACCTCGAGGCGCGCTCCGGGAGCTGATGGAAGCGCAAGCGCGACGAGGTGCTCGCGGTTATTCGCGGCTGAGTCGGACGGCCATCGGCCAGACGCTCTCGACCGACCTCGGCGTGCGCGGCTCGAGGGATGACGATCGCGTGGCTGAGGCCGAGGCTCCTCGTGTGCGCGCAGCAGCGAGGCGAGCTCCTCGACGCTGCCCGAGAACCAGTCCTCGTCCTCGTCGCCCTGCTGGTCGGGGTCGCGCACGAGCAGGCCGACCGTCCGCTCAGGCTGCTGCGTGTCGCGCCCTCCTCGTCGAGGGCGGTGTCGAGGTCGCTGGAGCCGCTCGCGGAGCCGGTCGTCCGGCATCCCGAACCAGGCCGTGTTCCACGAGTCGGCGTGGCGCGCGACGAGCCGCATCATGCGCGGCTTGTTGCCGGCGATCAGGATCGGGATGCGCCGCTTCGGGGCGGGATGACGACGGCGTCGCGGGTCTCGTAGTACGTCCCTCGAAGGTGACGTTCTCGCCACGCAGAAGCCGGACGACGATCTCGATCCATCATCGAAGCGGCTCACCTTGTGGTCGGTCGGGTACCCAAATGCCTCGAACTCGGGGTCGTGCCAGCCGGCGCCGACACCGGGACTAGGCGCCCTGTGACACGACGTCCAGCGTGGCGGCCATGTTCGCGAGCAGCCCGGGATTCGGAAACGCGCTGCAGAGGACGAGCGGCGCGATCTCGACGCGGCTCGTGACGGCCGCGACCGCGCTCATCAGCGTCAGGCTTCGTGCAGCCCTTTCGGCTCCTCGTCCGGCGCCTTGTAGAAGAAGTGGTCCGCGACCCAGAGCGAGTCGAGCCCTTCGGCCTCCGCGGCCTCGGCCAGCTCCCGGATGCGCGGCCAGTCGCCGACGTCGTCGGTCTCGCCGAGCGGCAGCATGATCCCGACCTTCACGCTGAGCAGTCTAGTTTTCGGCTCACGCCGGGGGCAGTCTACGATCCGGCTCGTGAGTCAGGGGCGATCCAGGCCGCCGTTCAAGCACTCGGTGCGGACGCGCGTCGCGTTCTCGGACACCGACGCGCAGGGGATCGTCTACTACGGGCGCTACAACCCCTACTTCGACCTGGCGCGCGTCGAGTACCTGCGCCGGCTCGACCTGCTGCGCCGCGGCGAAGAGGGGACGGAGTTCGTCATGCGCGCGAACGTCGTCGAGTACTTCGCGCCGGCGGTCTTCGACGACGAGATCGAGGTCTTCTGCCGCGTCGCCCGGATCGGCCGCACGAGCGTGACCTACGAGTTCGGGCGGCCTACCGGGAGTCGGACGACGTGCTCATGGTCACGGCGAAGCAGACGCTCGTCCACGTCGACCTCGCCCAGAGGCGCGCCCACGAGATCCGGGTTGGATCCGCGAGTGCATCTCGGAGTTCGAGGGCGCCGACCTCGACGCCTGATCAGGCTCCCCCTTTCGAGTGAGACCGGCTCGTAACCATGCGGGTTTGCCGGGCCGATCCCTCGAAGGGGACCCCGGCCCCGCACGGCTCGACCCCCGATCGAGGGATCCTCGGTGTACTCCCTCGAACGGGTGAGATTTACAAAGCCCGCCTGCAAGGTTCGCGCCGATGCGGGAAGTCTCTATCTCTGACACCGACAGCCAGGTCGTAGTGAGGGGGCAGGCAGTGCCGGACCGCTTCAGTGGAGAGTCAAGGCCGCGTTCATGTGCGAGTGCGGCGCCAGCCTGTGCGACATGCGCGTCTCGATGTCGGGTGCCGAGTACGAGACGAGCCTCGGCCCCGTGCTGGCCGGCGGCCACGGCCCTGCGGGCGGCGGGCTAGGGCAATGCGCCGTCTGCGGGCGCCCCCACCGAGCCAAGCGGCGGAAGCGGCGGTAGCGGCGGCGGGTCGATCGCGGGCGGGTCGATCGTCGGGAGGATCGATCGCCGGCAGGGTCGATGGCAGGCGGATCAATCGCGGGCGGGTCGATCGCGGGCGGGTCATGGCAGGCGGGTCGATGGCGGGCGGGTCGATCGCCGGAGGATCGATAGCGGGCGGATCGATGGTGGGCGGGTCGATCGTCCGGCGGCGGCGGCAGGAGGCTGCCGGGGTCGAGGGACCTTCGGCGGTGCCACCGACGGCGGAGGGGCCTTCGAGGCCTGAGCGCCGGAGGCGAGACCTTCGAGCCTCCGATCGCGCTACCCGTGCCGTTCGCGCCGGTGCGAGTCGATGTGGAGGACGCCGTCGACTGGCGGCCGGAGGACGACGCGGCCGCGGCACGCTCTGTCGCGGCGGCTGCTCAGGGCTCGCTCGCGGCGCCGACACTTGCTGCGGCAGGGGACTGAACGCCCGGCGCCGTCGCCGACGGTCCCTGCTCCCGCGCGTCCGGTGACCTGCGCGGCGCCGCCCGGGCCCGCAGCCGCCGACGCGCTGAGTGCGGTCTCGCGCGCGGGCGCCGCGCGTGCCGGCGGTGGCCGCCTGCGTGCGCGTCGCGGCCATGGCCTGCGCGACCTGGGTCGGTGAGGCAGAGCTGTGGGAGGCCGAGGCCTGCTGGACCGCGAGGTCGATCGCGACACCGCCGCCGATCGCGACGACGATTCCGGCGGCGCCCGCGACCAAGCCGCTCTCCCGCCCCGCCGCCGAGGCTCTTGAGGAGGCCGTACAGCCAGCGGATGTTGAAGATGGAGGCGACCGCGCGGCCGGTCTTCTTGACCGGGTCGACCAGCGCCTGCGCCAGGTGGCGCCTCGCACGGAAGATCAGCGTCTCGACCGCCGAGTGCGAGACGCCGAGCGCATCGGCGATCTCCATGTAGCTCATCCCCGCCATTCGCGCAGGAGCAGCGGGCGACGGAGGTTCGAGGGCATGTCGGCGAGCGCGTCGCCGAGCCCGAAGAGCTCTGTCGGCGTCCGGCGTGTGCGCCGCGGCGCGGCTCGCCGAGCGTGTCAGGGTCGGCCGGCGTCTCGACGCGGGCGCGCCGCGACGAGCCGAGGCGCCTCGAGGAGGCAACACGTTGTGGGCGATCTTGTACAGCCACGGCCCCTCGAGCTCCGGCACGGTGCCCTTCCGGAGAGCCGTGCAGACGCGCAAGAACGTGTTCTGCGTCGCGTCCTCCGCCTCCTCGCGAGACCGCAGCCGGCCCAGGCAATAGCGAAAGATCTTGTCAGCCGTACTCCGCGTAGAGCCGCGACGTCTCCTGGTCGGGGTCGCCGCGCCGCCTACGCGGTTGTTCGAGAAGTGGTTCGATCACGCTAGCCGCCGAAATCGGCGGGAATGTACCCACTCGGAATGGTGTCTACTCCTCCAGCGGAACGATTTTACAATCGGTGCGCCACGTACACGTCGGTCGTGTACGGGATGGAAATCGGCTCGGGAAGCCCATCTGCGGCCTCCAGGACCCGGGCTGAGCAACCTCGGCGCGGGCGTCGGGATCGAGGATGGCGACGTAGCTCGTCGACGAGATGCGGTCGACGAGGTGGGCGCGCGACAGCCGGTTGCTCGTAGGCCAGCGACCAGGTCTCGACAGGGCCGAAGAGCTCGCCGCCGAGCAACGCGGCCGGGTCGATCTCCCGGTGCGAGCGCACGGCGCCGCTGTGCGGAGCGAGGATCTCCTGGATCCGCGCCTGCAGCGGGTCGGAGACGTCGCGGACGTTCCAGACGAGCGCCACGCCGCCGCCCGGCCGGAGCACGCGGTGCATCTCCCGCAACGCCTCTTCCGTGCGGAACCAGTGGAAGGCCTGCCCGCAGGTGATCGCGTCGACGCTGCCGTCCGGGAGCGGGATGGACTCGGCCGTTCCGTCGAAGGCGTCGACGTCGGGGAGCGCCGCGAAGAGCTGCTCGCGCATCCGTCGATCGGCTCGACCGCAATCACGCGGGCGCCGAAAGGAAGGAGAGCGCGCGTGAGCTTGCCGGTGCCGGCGGCGAGGTCGAGTCACGTCCTTGCGGGGCGCGAAGCCGAGCCGCTCGGCGATCCACGCGATCGCCTCTTCCGGGTAACCCGGGCGGGCGCGCTCTGTACGGCCTCGGCCGAGCTTGCGAACCCTTCCGCAGCAGCCGGGTGGGATCTCGGTCACGAGGGCGTGACGCGATACGCGTCGAAGACGCGCTCGATGTTGCGGAGCGCGTTCAGGAGCGCCTCAGCTCCTTCACGTCGCCGACCTCGGCCGTGTACCAGTTCCTCGCCATGCCGGTCCTCGACGACGCCGCCGTACGAGACGATGTTGGCGCCGTGCTCGGCGAAGCGTCCGGGCCACGTCCTCGAGCAGGCGCGCGCGGTCGAACGAGTCGACGGCGATCTGGACGCGGAAGCTCTGCGTCGGTCGTCGCCCGCTCCCACTCGACCGGCGTGAACCGCTCCGGGTTCCGCATCAGCGCCTTCGACGTTGGGGCAGTCCTCGCGGTGGATGGTGATGCCGCTGGCCGAGTGAGATGTAGCCGAGGATCGGGTCGCCCGGCACCGGCGTGCAGCACTTCGCCAGCCGGACGAGGACGTCGTCGATCCCCTGCACCTTGATCCCGAGGCTCTCGCCGGCGACCGTCGAGCGGGCGCTCGGCGGCTTCAGCGGGACGACCGCCTCCTCGGCGACCTCCGTCCGTCTTCAGCCGCTGGAGCACCTTGTTGACGATCTGGCCGGACTGGCAGCTTCCCCGAGCCGAGCGCGATGTAGAAGTCCTCGGCCTTGCGTGAAGCCGGTCTCGCGGATCACCTGCGCCAGCACCGCGGAGCCCTGCGAGCTTCCGGTACGGCAGGTTCTGCGCCTTGAGCGCGTTGTCGAGCGACCTCGCGGCCCTTGCTGCTCGGTCTCGCCCGCGCGTCTCGCGCTGGAACCACTGGCGGATCTTGTTGCGCGCCCGCGACGACTGCGGCCAGCGCTCATCCAGTCGCGCGAGGGGCCGCGGCCCCGACTTCGAGGTCAGGATCTCGACGAAGTCGCCGTTCTTCAGCCGGTAGTGGAGCGGGACGATGCGGCCGTTGACCTTGGCGCCGACGGTCTGGTGGCCGACGTCCGTGTGCACGGCGTAGGCGAAGTCGATCGGCGTCGCGCCCTGCGGGCAGCGTCTTCACCTCGCCCTTCGGCGTGAAGACGTACACCTCGTCGTCGAAGAGGTCGGTGCGGAACGTCTTCATGAACTCGCGCGGGTCGGCCTCGTCGTCCTGCCAGTCCATCGAGCGGCTTGCACCCACGTCGAGCCACTCGTCGTCCTGCTTGCCCTTGCGCCCGCGCTTGTAGAGCCAGTGCGCGCGCGATGCCGAACTCGGCCTCGTCGTGCATCTCGCGCGTCCGCACCTGGATCTCGAGCGGCGTGCCCTCGGGCCCGATCACGGTCGTGTGCAGCGACGCGGTAGCGGTTGAACTTCGGCATCGCGATGTAGTCCTTGAACCGCCCGGGCATCGGCTTCCAGAGCGAGTGGATGAGGCCGAGCGCGCCGTAGCAGTCGCGGGTGCCCTCGTCGCCGGCGCGCTCGACGGTCACGCGCATCGCCGTCAGGTCGTAGATCTCGTTGAACTCGCGGCCCTTCTTGGCCATCTTGTCGTAGATCGAGTAGAAGTGCTTCGCGCGGCCCGGCGATCTCGGCCGGGATGTCCGACCTTCTCCAGCTCGGCGCCTGAGGACGTCGCTCGGCCTTCTCGACGTGCGGCCTCGCGGTCGGCACGCTGCGCTCGGCGACCATCGCCTTGATCTCGGCGTACTTGCGCGGGTGCAGCGATCTCGAACGCAGAGGTCCTCGAGCTCCCACTTCATCGCGTGGATGCCGAGGCGGTGCGCGAGCGGCGCGTAGACCTCGAGCGTCTCCTTCGCCTTCTGGACCTGGGCCTGCTTGCCGAGGTACTCGATCGTGCGCATGTTGTGGAGCCGGTCGGCGAGCTTGATCAGGATCACGCGCACGTCCTGCGCCATCGCCACGATCATCTTCCGGTAGTTCTCGGCCTCGGACGTGCTCGCGGCGTCTGGAAGCTGGATCCGGGTCAGCTTGGTGACGCCCTCGACGAGCTGAGCGATCTCGTCGCCGAACTCGGACGCGCAGCTCGTCGGGCTCGACGTCCGGTGTCCTCGACGACGTCGTGCAGCAGCGCAGCGGCGAGCGTCTGCTCGTCGAGGTGGAGCTCGGCGCAGATCTTCGCGACCGCGCCGAACGGGTGATGCGATGAACGGCTCGCCGGAGCGGCGCTGCCTGGCCCTCGTGGGCGGTCGCGGCGAAAGCGGAGACGCTCGAGCGAGAGCTCCTTGTCGACGTCCGGGTTGTACGCCTCGACGGCCGCGATCAGCTCGTCGACGAGATCCTGGTGATGACGTTCGACGTCGACGGCCGCCATCGACTCAGTGTACTCCGAGCCCTGCAGAGCGGAGGATCTCGCCTCGGGAGTACGCGTTGCGAAGAGAGAACGGGATGCCGTCCGAACATGTCCTTCTCGCACGACACGCCGCGAACGCAGCGCACGCCAGCATCGCACCGCCTGGCTCCAGCTCCTGGACGAGCTCGACGCCGCCGGCCTCGCGAGCCACCGCCGAAGTCGCTGCGCGGCGTCGTTCCGGCGGCGCGCGGCGGCTTCGGCGCGGCAGCGGCTGCTCCGGCCAGCAGCGCCCTGAACGCGTCTCCGACTCGTAGCAGGCTGCCGCCAGCGCCGCCGTTCGTTTCGGGAGCCGTCGAGCTCGGCACGAAGATCGCCTTCGGGCCGTCGGGGTCCAGGCGTCTTCGCCCGGCGTTCCAGAGATCGGCCGAGCCTCGCCGCGCAGCTCCTCGGTAGCCCGTCGGGCGAGTCGAAGAGCCTGCCGGATCGACGAGCTGCGGCGCGATCGTCCCGTTCCAGCGGTTCTCCTGCAGCCGGCAGGCGACGTCATAGCGTGCCAGGCCGGCCGCCAGCGGTCGAGCTGCGACCCGAGCCCGAACGCGATCGCGGAGCCGGCGTCGCGGCCGCCCTCGTCGCGGACGCGGAAGCGGAGGTGCTTGCCCTCCCCCACCGACTGCCGGTCGCTGAGCGCCTCGCAGCCGGGCACGAGGAGCGTCACGTCCGGGTTGCCGAGGCCAGAAGGGCGCCAGCCGGCCGAGCTCGTCGCCGAGCCCGAGTGTGCAGGCGCCGAGCCGGGGACGATCGCGTCGACCCGACGTCACGGCGCGGCGAGGTCGGTCCTCGACCAGCTCGCGCGTCCGCGTGCGCGGCGAACGCCGCCGCGAACGACATCGAGCCGGTCAGGCTCGGATCGAGAGGCCGGCGGCGGCTCTGATGGCCGCCGAAGCGCTGCAGGTGCTCCGCGCACGCGCCGAGAGCGCGCCGTGCAGGTCGAAAGCCGGCAGCGAGCGGCCCGAGCCCTTCCAGTCGCCGTCCGTCCGCCGGCGATCAGGACGACCGGGCGGTTGAAGCGCTCGACGAGGCGGGACGCGACGATCCCGATCACGCCCTCGTGCCAGTCCTCGCCCGCAGATCACGTAGCCGCGCTGCGACGCCTGCCTGCGGCCACGACTCGATCTTCGGCGACGGCCGCGCGCAGGATCCTGTCCTCGACGGCCTGCCGGTCGCGGTTCAGCTCTCGAGCTCGCTGCGGCGAGCCGGGCGGCCTCGTCGGCGTCGGTCGTCAGCAGGAGCTCGAGCGCGGCGTCCGGGCGGCCAGAGCCGGCCGGCGGCGTTGATCCGCGGCGCGAGCCGGAAGCCGACCGCGCCCGGCGTCGACCGCGGCAGGGTCGACCCTCGCGTTCGCATCAGCGCCGTGAAGGCCGGGCCGCTGGGTGCGCGCGAGCGCGCGAGGCCCGCGATCGGCGAGCGAGCGGTTCTCGTCCAGCAGCGGGACGACGTCGGCGATCGTCGCCAGCGCGACCAGGTCGAGATGCGGCGCGACGTCGACGCCGAGCGCCTGCGCGAGCTTGCGAGACGACGCCGGTGCCGCAGAGCTCCGGGAACGGGTAGTCCGACGGGCGCGTCGCCACGATCGGGCAGTCCGGCAGCGTCGGCGCCGGGCCGGTGGTGGTCGGTGACGATCACCTCGAGGCCGCGCGCCTTCGCAGCCGCCGACCTCCTCGACCGCCGTGATGCCGCAGTCGACGGTGAGCAGGAGGCTGCAGCCCTCGTCGGCGAGTCGCCGAGATCGTGATCGTCCGGAGACGCCGTAGCCCTCCTCGAAGCGGCTCGGCAGGTGCCACTCGACGTCGGCGCCGAGCGTCGCGCAGCGTCGAGCACGGCGAGCGCCGTGGCGCAGATCCCGTCCACGTCGTAGTCGCCGTGGACGCAGATCCGCTCGCCGGCGGCGATCGCGGCGCGGATCCGGTCGACCGCGACGGCCATGTCGCCGAGCAGGAACGGATCGTGTGGCTCGATCTCGCCGGCGACGAACGCCCGCGCCCGCTCGAGGTCGCGGTAGCCGCGCCGGACGAGAATCGACGCCGTGATCTCCCGAGGTCGAGCGCATCGGCGAGCGCTCTGACGCTCGGCGTAGCTCGCATGGATCGATCGTCCAGGAGCCGTCTTGCATCGGCAATCGACGGTACGGGCACGCGTCGGACGGCATCTCAACGCCCGGCCGGCTCCGCCATGTCCGGGGTCAGACCCTGTCGTGGCCCGAACGGCCACTGACCGTTCACACCAGAAGCCCTGCTCAGGGACGAATCGGCCTCGCACGCTGCGGCGAAAGAGGACATGACGAGGTCTGACCCCTGACACGTCTGAAAGGGCGTGCCGGGCTACGGCTCGGTGCGGCCGCGCGCGCGTGGAGCGAGTCGCGGATGACCTTCACCCAGAGCAGGATCACGCCGGCGAGAAGGCCGAGCGCAGCCACCGCGATCGGCGTGAAGACCGCCATCTCCGAGAAGCGAGTACTTCGTCGCCCAGGTGCCCACGACCCAGACCACCAGAACGACCACGATCATCGGGATCACGAGCTTCCTGTTCATGGCCGGAGGGTACCCTTCGGCCAGATGAGCGAGACGAACTATGCGTCCGGCGACGAGTACGTCGTCGAGTTTCTCGGCTACCGCTTCGGCTTCAACGCCGACGACTTCGAGGAGCGGATCACCGCCGCCGCCGTCCGGCTCCGGGCTGATCGGTTCCAACGACCTCGACGACGACGAGACCGCCGATCTCGTCGAGCTCGCGGCCGGACGGGCGGATCGCCGAGGCGCGCAGCCAGCTCGGCCGCTATCTCGTCGCGCCACTGGGAGCGCGTCGGCCTGGTCGAGGGCGAGTCGCTCGTCTACTGGCTGCGCAAGCTCGTCTTCCGCGGCGCGTGGCTCGACCACCGCGTCAAGGAAGGGCTGCTGGAGGTCGCGTGGGACGAGGACAGCGGCGACTTCGGCTATGCGCGAGCCGCGGGGCGGCCGCGCGCTGCTCGAGCTCGCGCCGGTGCCCTCCTGGCACGAGCTGCAGTTCAGGCGTTAGAGCGCTGGAAGCGCTCGGAGAACCACTCCTCGCCGTACCCCTCGGGCTCCCAACCGGCCGCGACGAGCGTGTCGACCAGCATCGCGTGGGCGTGTAGAGCGACGTCGGTCTGCTCCGGCACGCCCTTGCCGGGCGCCCGGAAGAATGGTGAGACGAGCGCCGCCTCGCGCTGCGACTCCGACTCGACGTAGAACTGCCAGGTGACGTAGCCCCGCCAGCACGCGATTTCGCAGATCCGATGTGTCTCGAGCTCGGTGCCGCTCTCCGTCTCCTCATGCCGCTCGGCAGAGCCGCGCCTGCGGCGAGAGCGTCTGGATCGAGCGTCGGTCGTCGCACCGGTCTGGGGCCTGCTCGCAACCACGACCGATCCTGCGGCGCTCCTCGGAACGCGGCCGGAGCGGAGGCGCTCGACTGTGCGTACCGCCTCGGGCTCTGGTCCGGCTCTGCGCCTCGTCGCCCGGCTGCCGCCGCCTCCCGACGCGCCGGCGTCCCACGAATCCGACACCGAGCCGCCAAGGCGGCACCGACGACGATGAGGAAGCCTGCCGTGCGGTCGTCGTCGTCTCTTCCTCACGGCGGGATCTTCTCGCGTTACGGGTTGCTCGACCGCGGGAGCCGTCCCGGTCGACGTTGGCACGGTCTGGATGACAGGCTGGAGCGGGAACTCCGACCAGAGCTCGCCGGGGGCGGGTGCGGCCTGGCGCTCGCCGACGCAGGCGCCAGCAGCGCGCGTTGCGGCGAGGACGACGCGGCGGCGATGGCGCGGGTCATCAGCGGATGGTGAGCGGCGTCCCCACCGGCAGGAGCCGCGCGAGTCGAAGGATGTCCTGGTTGCGCAGTCGGATGCATCCGATGCGAAACGCGGCCGGGAAGGAGATCCGGTCGATTCGTGCCGTGGATTCCGACGAAGCCCCCGCGGGCCAGTCGGTCAGCACTCCGACCGGGCGCTCGTCCCGAACGCCACCGGCCCGTAGAAGCGGGCTGGAGTAGCTCGCCAGCCGGTTGCGGATGTAGAACTCGCCGCGCGGCGTCGGTGACTCGAGGCGCGCCGGCCCCGATATCCGCGCTGAAGATCCGCTTTCCGGCTCGAAAGAGCGTCGCCGTCAGTCGTTCGAGATCGACCACGAGTCGCGTCCGCACCGCAGACAATCCGCCGAGCGCCGAGCGAGGCACCCACCCGGTCGTGTTGTTCGGCAGGACCGGCAGGGCGCACGCGCGTCCAGACCCGGCCACGCGCGTCCGGTGGCTCGCCCCATCGTGAGCACGATGTTCGGGGTGTGCTCGGCCGTTCGGGTACCGATGAGCGCCACGCGCGGCGCGTCCGCTGCCGGCGACGCCCGCGCAGATACCGAGCGGACGACGGGCGACCAGTAGGACAGGTGGCGGTCTGGCGGCAGCGGCAGCGAGGTTTCCGCACCGCAGAGCTGGAGCGGGTAGAGCGGCAAGGGATGCACTCGCGGCGGGCAGGGACGATCGACCGAACCGCGCCCGCCAAAGACGCCCGAACCACAGACACAACGGCGAGCGACGCGGCTCCGCCCACCAGCAGGAGAAGGATCAGCCGGTGAATTTCGGCCCTCCCTTGCCCAGCATCCTCGGCCGCGCGACGATGAAGTTGGTCGAGCGGACGATCTTCAGGATCTCGTCGCTCGGCTTCGCCTCGTCGAAGGGGCTCGCGCGGCCGGCGCGGACGCCGAAGAGATGACGCATCCACGCGGCGTGCCGGGCCTCGACCGAGTGGATCGACACAGCCGCCGCGAGAACCGCATCGGACTTGATCAGATGCGCCTGCCCCTTGTACGCCGCCACGGCGAGATCCTCGAACGCAACCGCTGTCTTCAGGAACGCCTGCTGCTCCTCCGTCACGCCTTGAAGTCGAATGTGGGGCGCTTCACCGCCTTCGCCCCCAGCAGGTCGCGAAACGCCTCGACGTGAGCGCGCTCGACAGCGCCCACGACCTCCACCGCTTCGGCTGCCTCGCCCGGTGACCTTCCCCACGCGCTCGGTCTCGGTGTAGAAGGCCGCCTGAAGGTACTCGAGCGAGAGCGCGTAGTTGAGAATCGCGACGTCCCCTCTGGCAACGCAGCTCGAGCAGGCGACGCAGCGACTCTGAACACGGCGGCGGCGCCTGCGGCAGCGGCGAGAAAGCGCCCGCGGGGTAGCCGCGAGGCCGCTTCACGCAACGCGCCGTCTCGGTCGAGCTGATCGAGACTAAGGCCGAGGTCGGCGGGACGTTCGGGGATCATCCGCCCTCCTTCACGAAGCCCGTCCGCGCAGTCACGCGCTGCACCTGGCGTGCGGTGGCCGGGGTATCGGTGGCCTGCGGCGGTGCCGGCTTCGCCGACGATGTCTCGGATCCACGCCGCGTGCCGCGCCTCGACCGACACGATGGTCGCAGCCGCCTTCAGGGTCGGCTTCGTCTCATGGTTCGCCGCCTGGCCGTTGTAGGCGGCAACGGCGGTGTCCTCGAGCATCGCCGAGGTCGCCGCGAACCGATCGCCGTCGGTGGTCGTATTGCCGAAGTCGAAGGTCGGCTTGGGGTCGGCCTGGTCGCCGAGTGCCTTGCGGAAGGAGACGCGACGTGCGCCCGTTCGTGCTCACCCACGATCCGTGCGAACTCCGCGAGCTCACCCTTCAGTGCGCCGCGTGCCTCGGCGTCCGCGTAGAAGGCCGCCTCCAACTCCTCGAGCTGCAGGACGAGATTGAGGATCTTGACGTCCTGCGCCTTCGACCTGGCAGCCGGTGAGACCTCCGGCAGGCTCTCGATCAGGACGCCACCTGCAACGATCACGCCGCCGCCCACGACGGCGCGCTGCAACAGGCGCGTTCGCGTCAGGCTGGGCTCGTCGCGTAGCGCGCGTTGCGCCGCCACGTCGTCGACCAGCCGAATCGACAGTTTGCGCACCAACCGGAACCCCTTTACAGCCGCAGACCGGAGAACCGGTCTCAACCTTGATAACACGTTCCCGGACGCTTTCCAACCACTGTTACGCTCGCTCGGCTTGACGTCCTCTCCGCTCTTCCGAACCGGTGCGCTGATCTCCTTCCTCGGCGTGGTCGCTGGCCGTCGACACACAGGTGGGCGCGCACGCGCAGCTGCTGCTCGGCCTCGCCGCCTGGGTCGTGCTCGCGCTCGCTCTCCGCGGCGTCTCGCCTCTGCTGCGGGTGCAGGCGCTCGTGGTCGTCGTCGTCGCCACGTGCGCCGAGATCGTCGGCTCCCTGATCTGGGGCGTCTACACCTACCGGCTCGAGAACCTGCCCTCGTTCGTGCCGCCTTGCCACGGGCTCGTCTACCTGGCGGGGGCTCTGCGCTTGCAGTGTGGGCGGCACCGTGGCGCACGGCGTTCATCAGGGTCGCGCTCCTCGCAGTCCTCGCCTGGGGATCGCGGGCGTGACCGTCCTGCCGCGCATGGACGTCGGCGGCGCGATCGGCGCCGGGATCCTCGCCATCTACCTCGTGCGCGGCCGCGCTCCAGAGGTCTATGCCGGTGTGTTCCTCGTCGTCGCCTGGCTGGAGCTCTACGGCACGGCGATCGGCACGTGGGAGTGGGCAGCCGTCATCCCCGGGACCGGCATACCGCAGGGCAACCCGCCGAGCGGGTCGCGTCCGGCTATGTCTGGTTCGACATCGTGGCCCTCGCGTTTGCCCCGCGGCTGCTCAGGCTGGCAGAGCGAGCTCAGGTGGGAGCGGCGTGGCGTAGACGACGACGAGCGTGGTCGTCGGTCGGGTGAGCGCGACGTAGAGCTCCCGCAGCCCCTGGTCGCGCGCCGCGATCATGGCCGGTTCGACCACGATCACATGATCGAACTCGAGGCCCTCTGGCCGAGCGCGGGGTGAGCAGCGGGATACTGTCGAACGCGCTCTCGTGGCTGAGCGCCGGCTCGACGAGCTCGTCCGGGACGATCAGCGCGACCAACCCGTCCTCACGAGCCAGCTTTGCCGCCTCGCCGTAGGCCTCGCGGAGAAGCGCGTCCTCGGGCACCTGCCGCAAGAGCGGCTCCAAGCCTCCGACCCGGTACGCAAGCGGGCGCTCGATTCCCGGCGCAATCGTGTCGAGGAGCGGCAGGGCCAGCTCCATGATCTCGCGCGGCACGCGGTAGGCATGGCGCAGCTCTTCCACATCCGCCTCGGCCCCGTGTCGAAGGTGCGGCAGAACCTCGTCCCAGCTCTCGTACGTGACCGCGCCCGTTCCCTGCGCGACGTCGCCGAGGATCGTCAGCGCGCCACTACGGGCACGCCGGCGAGATCATCCGCAGCTGCATCGGCGTGAGATCCTGCGCCTCGTCGACGATCACGTGGTCGTAGGTGCGGGCAGGCGAACCGACGAGCGCATGCGCCTCGTCGAGCAGCGGCACGTCCGCGTCGCTCCACCCCGCGCCCCGTCGCCGCAGGAGCTTCCGCTCGTCCTCGTCGAGGATGTCCTCCGCCGCCGCAGCCAGGAAGGCCGGTGTCGTGAAGAGCGAGCGGACGAGCTTCTCGGGCGTCACCGCCGGCCACGCGCGGTCGAGAACGCGGGTGAGGTGGCCGCTCGACTTCAGCGCTTGCTCGACCTCCTCCCCATCGCGGACTGCGGCGCCCCGGAGGAGCCGGCCGTACTCGGGTAGAAGCTGCGTACAAGCCCCATCCGGAACCGCTCGCGCGCGGCGCATTGTCGTTCCGTACTCCTCGCGGATCTCGCCCAGAAGCCGCTCCTGCTCGCCGCACCCGGACACGGATGTACTCCCCGTCGAGCTTCAGGATCGAGCTCCTCCGGGCTGAGCGGCGAGGCGTGAGCTCGACCGCGCGGGCGATCACCTGCGCCAGGCGCGTGTCGGCCTTCAGGCGGGCGACCTCAGGCGGGTCGACGCTCGTCGGCGCAACGCCCTCGACGAGGTCTGCGACCGCGAGTTGCTCGACGCTGCTCCTCGCCGAGGGCCGGCAGGACGTGCGAGACGTACTCCATGAACGTGCGGGTTCGGCCCGACGACGAGGACGCGGCTCCGCGCGTTGCGCTCGCGCTGCGGTGTAGATCAGCCATGAGGCACGGTGGAGCCCGACGGCCGTCTTGCCGGTGCCCGGGCCGCCCTGGATGACGAGCGCGCCGGTCCGGCGCGCGGGTGATCAGGCGGTACTGGTCGGCCTGGATCGTCGCGACGATGTCTCGCATGTGGCCCTCGCGGCGTCCGCTCCAGCTCTTCGAGCAGGAAGTCGCCGACGCTGGCGCCGTCGAGCGCGGTGCCGTCGAGCGGCCTCGTCGGCGATGTCGAGCAGCTGCGCGTCCCTGGGCGCGGAAGCGGCGGCGCAGCGTCACGCCGCTGCGGATCGCTGCGGCGTCGCCGTGTAGAACGGCCGCGCGGCCGGCGCCTGCCAGTTGACGACGATCTGGCTCGCCGTCGTCGTCGTGCACCCAGCGGCGGCCGACGTAGAGCGGCCGCGCCGACGGCCTCGAAGTCGAGCCGGCCGAAGCAGAGCCCGCGTTCGGCGTCCTCGAAGGTGGCGAGCCGTTTCACAGCCCAGGCGTCGAGCGCGAGCGCTGCGCGACCTCGCCGTCAGCGGCGTCGGCGCGCGCACTGACGACGTCGCGCATCCGCTCGAGACACGCGTACGCGTGGTCGACGTACGCCTGCTCCGCCTTCAGCTCGGGGTGGCTCACGTCTCCGAATCTAGCTGCGACGCGATCAGTCGAACAGGCGCGACTTCAGGGAGCCGCAGGCGCCTCCACATGGGCGCGGCCGAGCTTGGTGATCACGCGCGGCCGCGCGGGGTGCGCTGGAGGAAGCCGAGCTGGAGCAGGTACGGCTCGTAGACGTCCTCGATCGTGTCTGGCTCCTCACCGAGCGTGACCGGCGAGCGTCGAGAGGCCGACCGGGCCGCCGTCGAACTTGAACGCGATCGCGCCAGGAGAGCTCGCGGTCGGTGCGCTCGAGCCCCTCGCCGTCGATCTCCAGCAGCTCCAGGGCCTCCCGCGCGATCTCGGTCGTGATCGCGCCCTGGTGGCGCACCTCGGCGACGTCGCGGACGCGCCGCAGGATGCGGTTCGCGATTCGCGGCGTCCCGCGCGCCGCCGCGAGCGATCTCCGTCGCGGCCGTCGTCCTCGATCGCGACCCCGAGGATGCCGGCCGAGCGGCGCACGATCACCGTCAAGCTCGCTCGGGCTCGTAGTAGCCGAGCCGGAAGGTCATGCCGAAGCGGTCGCGCAGCGGGTCGTCAGCAGGCCGGTGCGGGTGGTCGCGCCGACGAGTGTGAACTGCGGCAGGTCGAGCGTCAGCGTCCGCGCGCGCCGGCCCTGGCCGACGATGATGTCGAGGCGGAAGTCCTCGAGCGCCGGATAGAGGATCTCCTCGATCGAGCGGTTGATGCGGTGGATCTCGTCGACGAAGAGGACGTCGCGCAACTCGAGGCTGGTGAGGATCGCGGCCATGTCGCCCTTGCGCTCGAGCGCCGGCCCGGCGATGGTGCGGATCCCGACGCCGAGCTCCTCGCGAATGATCTAGCGCGAGGCGTCGTCTTGCCGAGCCCGGGCGGCCCGACGAGCAGGACGTGGTCGAGCGCCTCGCCGCGCGCCTTGGCGGCTGCGAGTGCGATCGCGAGCTGCTCCTTCACGCGCTTCTGGCCGACGAACTCGTCCAGCCGGCGCGGACCGGAGCGAGCGCTCGAGCTCCTCCTCCTCGCGGCCGAGCACGTCGGCGGCGACGGCGCTCGTTCAGGCCGCCTGCCCGCAGCGCCAGCCGCACGCGCTCCTCGGCCGGCAGGTCGGGATCGATGCCGGCCAGCGCCTGCTCGGCCTCGAGCGACCGAGTAGCCGAGCTCGACGAGGGCGTCGCGCGCGACGATGTGCGCTGGACGTGCCGACGCGCGCTCGAGACCAGACCGGATCCTCGACGCCGAGCTTCTCCTTCAGCTCGAGCACGATCCGCTCGGCGGTCTTCTTGCCGATGCCCGGGATCGCCTGGAAGCGCGCGGTGTCCTCGAGCACGATCGCCCGGCGCAGCTCGGCCGCCGGCGAGCCGGAGACGATCGCGAGCGCCACCTTCGGCCCGATCCCCGCCGACCGTGAGCAGATGGATGAAAAGCTCGCGCTCGCCGGCGTCGGCGAAGCCGTAGAGCTGCAGCGCGTCCTCGCGGACGTGCAGGTACGTCTCGAGCGATCGACCTCGCCCCGCGCCGTCTGCGCCGCGCGGCAGCGCGCCGGGTCGCCGCGACGCAGGTAGCCGACGCCGCTCGACGTCGAGCACGAAGCCCGTCGGGCGTCCGCGCTGCGGGCGTGCCGCGCAAGCCGCGCAGATCATCCGGCGATCCGTCAGCGAGCGGCGGCGCGAGCGCGTGGCAGATCGCGACCGCGAGCGCGTCGGCGGCGTGGTTCGGCGTCGGCACGCCTCGAGTCGCGAGGATCGCCTGCACCATCCGCTGCACCTGCGCCTTCTCGGCGCGGCCGTAGCCGCAGACCGCCTGCTTCACCGCGCGCGGGCGCGTACTCAGCGCACTCGACGCCGACCGAGCGCGGCGGCGACGAGCACGGCGCCGCGCGCCTGCCCGACGGAGAGCGCGATGCGGGCGTCGGCGCCGACGAACGACTCCTCCAGCGCGACGGCGTCCGGCGCGTGCTGCCGCGATCGAGCTCCTGCACCCGCTCGAAGATCGTCTTGAGGCGGAGCTCCGGGCGCTCGCCCGCGGCGTGTTCGCCACCACCCGTGGTCAGATTGCCCTGAGGCGCTCGCCGCTTTCTGTGGACGATCCCGTACCCGCATGCAGCCGTCCCTGGATCGATGCCGAGAACCTTCACGAGGGAGAGGTTAGGCGGGGATCGGACGTTCCTCCCCGCCTGTTTCTCTCCGTGTTCGACGGTCAAGACGCTGACCGGTCGGCGACGCGGACTACGTCGCGTCGTCGTCGAGCAGTCTGCCCTCGGTGAGCTCGGCGGCGATGCTCTTGAAGAGCGTCGTCAGGCTGCCTGGATTCGGCGACGAGAAGAACTTCGTGTCATCGGAGGCAATCGCCTTCACCGCAACGTTGGCGGTGATGGCCGGCGATTCGGGCAGACGAACTGGATCCCGACCTTCGTGGCGCACGAGGCGCCGCCGACGCCGGTGCCGGTGGACTTCCAGCCCAAGCACCCTGCGCCCGGGGTGTCGTATGCGATTCCAGAGACCCAGACCCTGCCGCGGCCGCCTGATCAGCCGACGCGACCGCCTGAGCCGCACGGATTCGTCCGATAGGGCGAGGTGTTGTTCGAGCAGACTCCGGAGGCGTTCGGCGACTGGCGCGCTCCGTAGTTCGCCTCGCCGTCTCGTCGCGAAGATGATCACGTCCTGTGCCTCGGGGTCGTGATTCGCAGCCAGTGTCGTGCGCGCCTTGTCGATCGCAGCCGCGAACACGGTGGTGCCGCCTTCCTTGATGCAGTTGACCGTCGACACGAGCTGTGAGGGCCCCATTCAGCTGCGTGGGCGAGGTCTGGTAGTCGCTCGAGAGCGGCACGAAGAGATAGTTGTTCGGGTACGCGTCGTAGTCGGACGGCGCCCCGTTCGTGGTCTTCGGCGTGTTGCAAACGTTGCCGCTGTGCGGGGCGAACGCGACGAGCCCGACCTGTGTCGTAGGCCGGATTCATGGAGCCGAGGAAGGCGTTGATCCCGCCCTTCGCGCAATCGAGCTTGGTTCCGCCGATCGCACGGCCGTCCCCATCGGAGCCTGTGCGGTCGAGGACGATCATCACGTGCGCCGGCTTCGGCGTGCCCTCACGCATGGACGCGGTCGCCTGGGCCTTGATGTTGAACGACGGGAGGCCGAGTAGGCCGGCAAAGAACGTCTTCGTCGGAGCCTGCTCCAGCACGACGACGGCGTTCATGGGCGCGCAACCGCCGAGCGAGACAACGCACTTCGTCGTCACCGTGGTCGTGACGCCGTTGATGTTGCTCTTGTTGTTCTTGTTGCCCAGCGACGAGCTGTACTGGCGAGGCGATGAGCTCGGCCTGAGTCGCGTTGGGAAGCTCCTGGGCGCCGGCGGTGCAGCTGCGTCGGCCGAGGATTGAAGCGAGCGGTGCGCGTAATACGCGTAGCCGACGTCGACGACCAGCGCTGCGAAGCCGAGCGGCACGACCATCATCAGCACCATGAGAACGATGACCTGACCGCGCTCATCCTGCGGTCGATCCATGCACTTCTTGCCAGCTTGTGCGAAACCACGGTCCAGAACCTCCCCAGAGTCGGCGCGTCCGCACAACGCCTATTGTTGTCCAGCTGCCCTGAGTAAGCGCATCGGTCGCACGCCAGCGGCAAACTTGCTCGCTCAGAGACAGAGTGATTTGCAGGCTTAGGAGGGCTGACGAGGTCGCTCTCAAGTCACTAAGCGGACGGCTTCGAGAATCAGCTCTGGGATGTCGAAGTTCGCGGAGACGTCCTGGACGTCGTCGTTGTCCTCGAGCTCCTCGATCAGGCGGATCAGCTTCTTCGCCGCGGCTTCCTCCGCCGACTTCGACCGTCGTCTTCGGGATCATCGTCGAGCTCGGCCGACTCGACCGTCGATCCCGGCAGCCTCGATCGCGTCGCGGACGGCGGAGAGGCTCTCCGGCGCGGACGAGACCTGAAAGACGGTCCCGTCGAGCTCGACGTCGTCGGCGCCGCCCTCGGCCGCGGCGAGATCAGGTCGTCCTCGTCCACGTCGAATCGGCGTCGACGAGCACGACTCCGCGGCGCTCGAACAGCCAGGCGACCGCGCCGGTCGTGCCGAGGTTGCCGCCGTGCTTCGCGAACGTGTGCCGGACCTCTGAGGCCGTGCGGTTGCGGTTGTCCGTCAGCGCTTCGACGAGCACGGCGACACCGTCGGGGCCGTAGCCCTCGTAGACGATCGTCTCGTAGGCGGCCGCGTCGCGCGTCGGTGCCGGCGCCGCGTCGCGATCGCGCGCTCGATCGATGTCCTTGGGCATCGAGTACGACTTCGCCTTCTCGATCGCGTTCTGGAGCGACAGGTTGGCCGCCGGGTCCGGCACCGCCCTCCTTCGCGGCGACGATGATCGCGCTTGCGAGAGCTTCGTGAAGAGCTTGCCCGCGCTTCGCGTCGGCAGCGCCCTTCTTGTGCTTGATGGTCGACCACTTGCTATGCCCTGACACTCAGCCCCTCCTTCACCAGTTGCAGGAATCGCTCGTGCAGCGCGGGTGTCGCCGGTCAGCTCCGGATGGAACGAGGCGACGAGGAAGCGACCCGTCGCGCAGCAGCACCGGCACGCCGTCGTGACTCGGCGAGCACCTCGACGTCCGCGCCCGATCTCGGCGACACGCGGGGCGCGGATGAAGACGCCGCGGAGCGGCTCGGTCTCGCCCTCGAGCTCGAGGTCGGCTTCGAAGCTCGCGAGCTGGCGTCCGTAGCTGTTCCGCTCGACCTCGACGTCGATGAGCCCGAGGTGGGCGCGGTCGAGCAAGATCATCCCCGCACAGGTGCCGAAGACGGGAGCGCTGAAGCCGCGGATCGCCTCTTCCAGGCCGTAGAGCCGCATCAGGCGCATGATCGCCGTCGACTCGCCGCCGGGGATCACGAGACCGTCGAGGCCGTCGAGCTGCTCCGGGCAGCCGCACCTCGACCACGTCTGCCCCGAGCGCGCGCAGCATCGCCGCGTGCTCGCGAAAGTTGCCCTGCACAGCGAGGACGCCGATCGTCATGCCTTGATTGTAGGTTCAGGCTTGGGAGTCGCCGTGGAGGCGGGCGAACCGATCGCCCAGCAGCCCGAGTGCGAGGATCAGAAGCCCGGCCCCGATGTACCAGAGAGCGATCTGCCGGGGATCGATCCCGCCCTCGGGAGTCGCCGATCTGGAGCGGGACGAAGACACCCACGAACGCCAGCCCGTCCTGGATGAAGTGCGTCGTCGTGGCGAGGATCCCGATCGCGCCGAGCACGGCGTAGCTCGAGCGTCCGAACGCGTAGGCGCCGGCGACGTAGGCGATGGAAAGCAGGCCGACGAGGATCCAGCCGGCGTCGCCCATCCACGAGCGCGAGCACGCCGCCTCCGAATGCCAGACCACCCACGAAGTGGAGCAAAGCCGAACGGCTTGCGCCCTGCGCGGTCGACCGCGTGTCCCGTCGCAGCCAGGATCAGGCCAACGATGATGGACATCACCTTCTCGGCGCCGAAGTCGACGAGCGCAACCCAGAAGACGACCGCGACCGGAAGGACGGGAGCAACGGCGCACGGAAACGACGGAGAGCCAGCAGCGCGGCTGCGATCGTCAGAAGCTCGAGCACCAACCTCCCCGGCTGCCAATCGTTGTCGCCGACGTCGTCGAGGATGCCGATCGCGTTTTCAGCGAGCCGGCGAAGACGGCGAAGAACGCCACTGCGAGCGTGGCGAGGACGCCCGCAGCCACCAGACGAGCCTGCCCGCTGGAGCGCGAGGCGAGTACGAGCGCGGTCGCGGTCGCAGAAGCGCGCTGAAGCCCGCGAGCGCCGCGTTGCCATGGTCGCTCGCCCAGGATCCCGAGCAGAGACGTCGTGGCGAAGAGGGCAACGACCGCGCCGATGTAGACGAGAGCACTTTTTCGCTCGACCAGCGCGGCCGCACCGCGTCGGCGGGCAGCGCAGTTGCTCGATCGCCACGTCACGACTGTGACGAGCGCACCGGACGGCGGGAGGCGTCGAGTACAAGCCGGGGACGATCGGAACCGAGTCGGGCCGCGTAGTCCACGTACTGCTGATCACGGAGGAGCAGGCGCTCCTCGAGCTGCATGCGCAGGACTACGGCCGGCGACGGCGCAGGCCAGCACGATGAAGTTTCGCGGCGCAGGATAAGGCGAGCACGTAGCCGCTGGAAGGTGATAGGTACGCCGCGTAGAGCGGATGGCGGACATACCGGTACATCCCGGATGTCTTGACTCCGCGGTTGGCCGGCGCGAGCCCGAACGACCGGCGCAGGCTCCCCATCGCGACTGTCGCCATCACGAGCCCGACTAGTTGAATCGACACCGTGACGGCGCTCGGCACGTTGCTGCTCTGGATCGGTGCCACGAAGAGAGTCGAGAACGTCCCCAGCCCCGTCGCTGCCAGCGCCAGTGGCGAGAGGTTCGAAACAGATGCCTCCCGGCGCGCGACGAACATCACCACGACCATCGTCTCCAGGGCCACGACCGCGAGAAGCGGTAGCTCGTGGGTCGCAAGGAACGCATCGGCGTGGCGAAGAGGAAGAGCGCATAAAGCGTGGCCAGCGCAACGTTGAGCAGTGCTGCCGAGACCCGCGCGGCATGACGGGTTGACCGCGTTGCATCTAGTAGAGGTCGGCGCGGAGCCTCGGTCGTTCTATGCCCCTAAAGGGGATGACGACGACGAGCGCGCCGGACGGAGCAGCCGCCCGGCGCGCTCTATCGGGAAGCTCAGCCGATGCAGACGCTGCCGGAGCCGTTGGAGATCGCCCCGTTACGACGCCGGCCGGTGTCGCCGTACCGGCGATGGCGTCGCCGGCACGGCTGCGGGCGCGGCATGAGCTACCGGGGTTGACGCGGACGGTGCTGCCGACGATCGAAAAGCGCTGCCGGCGTCGAAGTCGCCGCCCCACCGGCCTGGAAGGTCGCCGACGATCCGGCGTCGACCGAGAGGGTGGTCCCCGCCTGGGCGGAGAGACCCAGTCCACTCAGAAGCGTGAGGTTCTTGACGCTTTGACACCCACACCGGAGCTCGTCAGGTCGATCCGTCAGGTTCGGATCCGGACCCGGCGATCGACGCACCGCAGCCGCATGAAGTGTGAGGTTCCCCGCGCTCTGCACACCCACCGAGGAGCCATCGATCGACACTCCGGTTCCAGCCTGGGCGACGAGGGCCGAGCCACTCTGGAGCGTGAGGTCACCGGCGCTCCGCACCTGCACCCGGTGCTGGTGAGATTGACCGTCGATCCCGCGCCTGAGAGAACGATGCCGGTGTCGGTGACGCTGAGCGAGTACTGGCCGTTCGGACTCGTGAACGTGCCGAGAACGGCGCGCCGTCCCGCCCGTCCCGACCGTCTCGGCCGGGCTGCCCGGAAGGACCGGGAGGACCGGTCGCGCCTGGATCGCCCGTTGGACCTCGCCTGTTGAAGGTGATCTCGACCTCCAGCGACGAGCTGCACCGCTGCCGCTCCGGGTCGATGATCCGAATCGTGCCGACGTTCTTCAGCATGCAGGCGTGGTAGACGCCGGTTCCCGCATCAGGGATCGCCGCGTAGGCGACGCCGCCCGCGACCGCGAAGATCGCGATCGCCGCTAAGCGCTACCCGCCGGTGCCGCGAGGCTGCGGATGAAGTGCATGGTGCCCCTCCCGGTCGATTGCGCCGGACCGGTTGTCCGTCGTGGCAGGACCGTCCCACGGCGCGCCAACGCGCGCAAGGGTCTACCAGCCGCGGGTTTCGAGCAACTCGCTCGGCTCGAGCGAGCTCGGTCGGAGATGCCGACCATCGGCTCACCGAGGCCCGGCAGAGACACGGGCGAGGATCTCGGCGTCGCGGTAGTGCGTCGTCGCCTCGACGATCGCCTTCGCGCGCAGCGCCGGGTCGCCCGGACTTGAAGATGCCGGAGCCGACGAAGACGCCGTCGGCGCCGAGCTGCATGCAGAGAGCGGCGTCGGCCGGGGTCGCGATCCCGCCGGCCGTGAACGTGACCACCGGCAGTCGACCGTTCTCGGCGACCCACCTGACGAGGTCGTACGGCGCGCGTAGCTCCTTCGCCTCGGCGTAGAGCTCCTCTTCGGCGAGGGAGCCGAGCCGGCGGATGCCGCCGAAGACCGCACGCATGTGCGTGACCGCGTTGACGACGTCGCCGGTGCCTGCCTCGCCCTTCGTCCTGATCATCGCGGCGCCTTCGGCGATCCGGCGAAGCGCCTCGCCGAGGTTCGTCGCCCCGCAGACGAACGGGATTTCGAACTGCCACTTGTCCACGTGATGAGCGATATCGGCCGGCGTGAGCACTTCCGACTCGTCGATGTAGTCGATCTCGAGTGCCTGGAGGATCTGGGCCTCGACGAAATGACCGATGCGGCATTTCGCCATCACCGGGATCGTCACGGCCTCCTGAATCTCCTGCACCATCGCCGGGTCGGACATGCGGGCGACGCCGCCGTCGCGCCGGATGTCAGCCGGCACGCGCTCGAGCGCCATCACTGCGACCGCGCCGGAGTCCTCTGCGATCTTCGCCTGCTCAGCGTTGACGACGTCCATGATCACGCCGCCCTTGAGCATCTCGGCGAGCCCGCTCTTGACGCGCATCGTCCCTGTCTCGGCCACGCCAGGAGTGTAGCCGCCCCGGCAAACCCCACTCGCATCGCGGGCTGGAATGTGCGATGACTACCACTACCGAACGCGACTCCTCTCCCCTCCAGACGGAGCGGCCGCCTCGGCGGCTTCGCCGTCTGGCCCAGAAAAGAGCGTTCGGTAGAGGGGTCTGCTCGCATGAGTAGGCCTCGCTATTTGCGCAAGGACACGGGCAGAGCCCGTGTCCGCGCGAAGACCCTGAAGGGGTCGCTTCGCTCCCAACACCAATGGGGCGGACCTCTTCGCTTGCGCAGCATAGCCAAAGCCCGCGTTCGCGCGAAGACCTACTTGCCTGGAACGGCGACGTCCTCTACCGGACGGCCGAGCTGCTTCTCCCACCAGTCGGATTCGCGCTCTTCCATCTGGATCTGGAGCTCGCCCACGTACTGCGCGAGGTCGGTCTCCCGCTTCGCGAGCCGGAGCTCCAGGTCGGAGACGATCTTCTCGCGCTGCTCGAGCTTGACCTCGCGCAACTCCGAGTCGGCTTCGGCGCGGGCCCAGCGAATCTCGATCTCGGCCTCGCGGTCGTCCATCTCTCGCATGCGGTCGGACAGTGAGGCCTCGGTCTGGCTGAGCCGCAGCTCGCGCCGCTCGACGCGGGCGCGATTCGACTCGAGCAGGGTCTCGGAGCTCGTGACTTCGGCCTCGCGCGCAGCCAGCTCGCGGCGGAGGTCGTCGAGCCGTGCTGCCTCGGCCTCTCGATGTGCAAGCGTCTGCTCGTCGGCTTCCTCGCGGCGCAGCTGCGACTCCGCCGGTTCAGCTCGGCCTCGCGTGCGGCAAGCTCGCTCTCCTTGGCGGAGACCTCGGCGCGCTTGGCGCTCATCGCCGCGACCCCCTCGACGGTGCCGGTGCGGTCATCTGCGAGCCGCTCGAGATCGGCCGTCAGCCGGTCGGCCTTCGCCTTCAGCTCGGCCTCGCGAGACTCCAGATGCTCCTCACGCGCGGTCACCGTGGCGCGGGCCTTGACGAGCTCGCGCTCGCGCTCGGCGACTCCTTGTCGTGGTCGCCGACCTCGGACTCCTGCTCGCGGAGAAGCGCCTCGCGCGTGGCGAGCACCGCTTCGCGCGCCTCGACCCGCGCTGCAGCTTCCGCCGCGTTCGCGTCGATCTCGGCGAGCGCACGTTCGAGCGCACGCTCCCTCTGGGCGAGGGCGGCCTCCTGCTTGGCCAGCTCCGTCGAGGACTCCGTCCGGTCGCGATCTGCAGTCTGGAGCTCGCGGAACTTGGCCGAGATCTGCTGCTCGCGAGCTGCCGTTCGTGCCTCGGCGGCGAGCAGCTCGGACTTCAGGTCGGCGAGACGCTGCTGCTCTGCGGCCGCCGCTTCGGCGCGCTGCGCCAGCTCCTGCTCATGTTCCTCGAGCGTGGCCTGCTGGGCGGCGATCTTCGCGGCACGACTATCGACCTCGGACGAGCGCAGCGACAGGCTCTGGGCATCCGCGAATCCTTCTTCGAGCCGTGCCTGCAAATCGGCAAGCTCGTCACGCGCCTCGCGCTCTCGCGCGATCGCCGTGGCCAGCTCGACCCGAATTGCGTCCAGCTCAGCCGCCAACTCGCCGTCCGGCTCGCGGACGTACTCGTCCTCGACGACGACGGGGGCTCGGCAGCCGGGGGCGCGGCGACGCTGGCCTCAACAGGCCGCTTCGAAGCGTCAGGGTGCTGTTCGGCCTGTGCCTCTTCCTCGTCGCGCCGCCGCTCGAGCTGGCGTCGGAGGCCGGTGCCGAAGCCCTGCTCGGTCTCCTGCTCTTGATCGCGGGCGGTGGCCATCTAGAACTCGAATACCGTCATCAGGTTGAGGAAGGCAGGTCCGAGGATGACGATGAACATCGCCGGGAAGATGAAGATCACGGTCGGGAACAGCATCTTGATCGGCGATTTCATCGCCTTCTCCTCAGCGGCAGCCTGACGCTTGAGGCGCGACTCAGCGGCCTGGACACGGAGGAGCCGGCCGAGAGAGATGCCGAGCTGGTCGGCCTGGATGATCGCCCGTGTGAAGCTCGAGATCTCGGGCGTGCCCGCGCAGTCGGAGAGCTTCTTGAGCGCGTCGTGGCGCGACTCGCCGATGCGCATCTCACCGAGCGTGTGAGCGAACTCCTCGGCGAGCGCTCCCTCCATGTGCTCGGTCAGCTTGGCCACTGCCCCGTCGAAGGCGAGGCCGGCCTCGACGGACACTGCCAGCAGGTCGAGCGCGTCCGGCAGCTGGGCCCGCATCTCATCCCGGCGCGCGCGAGCGCGACGCGAGACCATGAAACCCGGGATGATGAAGCCGATTGCGCCGAGACCGATCGCGAGCAGGAAGCCGAGGGTCGCACCGAGGAAAGCCATGCTGAGGAAGCCGACGACGACGCCGGCGATGCCGCCGGCGCTCTTGGCGGCGAGGAACATCGTCGGCGTGACAGTCCTGCCCATGCCGGCGGCCATCAGCCGAAGCGAGATGTTCTCGTGCGTCACACGCGGATTCAGACGAAGCGCGAAACCCGCCAGGGACATCGTCGCCGGAGCGAGCACCCGCTGGCGGAAGTGAAGGCGTTCGAGGCCCGCACCGGCAGTGCGGACGCGGCCGTACGTGGCGGCCCGCCGAACGGCGGTGCGCCGTTGGCGGCTCGGCTGGGTGACAACCTCACTGACGAGATAGGCAGCGACAGCGAGTAGGAGTGCGGCGAGGACGAGAAATGGCATCTCTGATCACCCTTGAAGTTGACGATTTTGCGGAGCATGAGCGAGGCCATTCCGATCATGATGAGGCCGACCGCCAGCAGCTTCTGTCCCGTCCCTGTCTGGAACAGCGGACGCATGTAATCGGTGTTGAGCAGGGTGATCGTGCCCGCCATGAAGAACGGGACGCCGACCAGGACGTAGGCCGACATCCGCCCCATCGCGGTCAATCCTCTGATCTTCCGCGCGAACTGCTGCCGGTTGCGCACAGCGTCGGCAACCATGTCGAAGATCCCGGCGAGGCTGCCGCCGACCTGGCGCTGGATCGTCACCGCGGTGACGACGAACGAGAGATTGCTCGAGCCCACGCGGTCGGCCATGTCGGCCAGCGCGTCGTCCATCGGTCGGCCGAGCCGTGTCTCCGGTCAGCACGCGGTTGAACTCCTTGCTCGCCGGGGGCTGCCCCTCGTCGACGACGGCCTGGATTCCCGCCCGGAAGCTGTGCCCCGCCTTGAGGGACGCCGCGAGCGTGATGAGAAGATCCGGGAGCTGGTCGTCGATCGCGCGCAACCGCTGGCGCGCCTTGTACCAGACGAAGCCCACGGGGATCATGGCGCCGCCGAGCAGCGCGAGGAACGAGAAGATCGTGCCCGCACCTGCGATGCCGAAGATCAATGCGAGCAGCAGCCCCGAGCCGAGGCAGATGTACGCGAGCTCGACCGTGCGCAAGGCAGGTCTGCCCGCTCCAGAAGCTTGTGCAGCTTGTGCCAGACTCGCAGGTTGCCGAACGCCCGCTCCGGTGGCGCGCATCAGCGACGAGGCGGTGGCGAAGCGCTCCTCGACCGGCCCGCGCGAACGCTTGCGGTCCGGCTCACCGATGTGCGGTGCGAGCCGCCGGCGCAGACCTGCTCCGACCGGCGCTTTGAGAGGAAGATGGCGGCGATGAGGATGCACAGGCCGACCAGCGTGGCGATGAGCATCGGACCCACAGCGAAGACCGGCTGCGGTACCGCCGACTCCGTGGCGGACTCGACAGCGGTTCCAGGAGCCAACGCCTTGGCATGCGCTGCCCCGGCAGCGAGCTCGAACGTGTCGCCGGGACGGGCGGTCGTGAAGTAGTTGAGCTGCCAGGTCAGGCGGAGCTCCTGGGCGAGCGCCGCGTAGATCGCGTGGAGAGACGCCGTTCCTGCTGCGCCGCTGTAGCGGCCGCCGGTCTCGGCGGCGAGGCGCTTGAGCGGTGCCGGCTTGAAGCTCGGGCTCTCGATCGCGATTGGATAGACCGTCACGTGTGCATCGTTCGCGGCGGCGATCGCATCCTCGAGGCTTGCCTTGCTCGAGACCTCCTGGCCGTCCGTGAGCAGCACGAGGACTCGCGCCTGATGCACGTCGGAGCCGAGGAGCTCGGACGAGAGGATGACTGCGTCGTAGAGAGCGGTGCCGCGCACCTTGTCGACCTCGAGCCCGCGGGCGCAGAGTCGGCCTCGGCCGTACCCGACGAGAAGCCGGTCAGCTGGAAGGCCTGCTTCCCGACCGCAACGACTGCGATCCGGTCACTCGCTGGCTTCGAGCGGACGAAGGAACGCGCGGCTGCAGTCGCATCCCGCATCGCTGGCCGAGCATCGACTGAGATCGGTCGAAGAGCAGCACGACGCTCTTCTCCCGGCCAAAGTTCTTCGCTGAGAATCCGATCACCGGCTGGCCGTTCTCGCTCAGCGGGCGCCGTTCTCGGTGGGCTGAGGCGTGACCACGGTGACGCGGACGGACGAGTACGGCACAGCGTCCACAGCCGTGATCCGCGGTGTTGCCGCCAGCCGGCGCTCGGCGACTCAAGGAGGAGGACGGCGACGAGGAGCGACTGCGCTGGGAGTGTGCGCCTACTGCGCACCGCCGACGGCCCGGCGGAGATGCCGGACGACCTTCGCACATCGGCACGGAAGAGCGATCGGCGGAAGCAGGACGCGGTTCGAAGCCATCTTCTCGAGGAAGTGCGGCTTCAGGCCCGATGCGGGCGATCGGCGCAAGCGGAACGTGATCCGCGGATCGCGGTCTGACCCTCCCTCGGGCGGCTTCGCCACGAACAGGTCCTGCCGAGGTGATGACGTCCGACTCCATGCGGAGGACCTCGGTGATGTGCGTGACTCGGCGCGAACCGTCCACAGGCGCGAGATCTGCACGAGACGTCGGAGCGCGCTCGAGATCTGCTCGCGAATCGCGCGATGCGGGAGCATCCACTCCGCCGGTCATCACGAGCGTCTCCAACCGGGAGAGCGCGTCGCGCGGGGTGTTCGCATGGATCGTCGTGAGTGAGCCCTCGTGGCCGGTGTTCATGGCCTGGAGCACGTCGCAGCGTCTCGGCGCCGCGGACCTCGCCGACGATGATCCGGTCGGGGCGCATTCGCAGGGCGTTGCGGACGAGCTCGCGGATGCGGACCTCGCCCTGGCCCTCGATGTTCGCCGGGCGCGACTCGAGCGTGATCACGTGCTCCTGCTGCAGCTGAAGCTCCGCAGCGTCACTCGATCGTCACGATCCGCTCGTCGCCGGGCACGAACGACGACATGGCGTTCAGCATCGTCGTCTTACCGGTGCCGGTACCGCCGGAGATGAGCACGGTGGACGCAGGCACCGAGGAACTGCCCGGCCTGCGGGGTCAGCGGGTTGAAGTTGATCAGGTCGTCCATCGTGTATGGATCGCGCGCGAACTTCCGGATCGTCAGCGTGGGGCCGTTGAGCGCGAGCGGCGGGATGATCGCGTTGACACGGGCTGCCGTCGGGGAGACGGGCGTCGACCATCGGCGATGCTTCGTCGATCCGCCGGCCGACCTGCGAGACGATCTTGTCGATGATGCGAAGCAGATGGGCGTTGTCCACGAACGAGACGTCAGTCCGCTCGAGGCGGCCTGCACGCTCGACGAAGATCAGGTCGTAGCGGTTGACCATCACTTCGCTGACCGGAGTCGTCGCGCGGGAGCTCTTCCAGCGGCCCGTACCCGAGCACATCGTCCGTGATCTCGCGCTGGATGCGCCGCCGCTCCTCGCGGGTCAGCGGCGTTCGATCCAGCGCGAGCTGCTCGGCGACCGCGTGCAACACGCGCTCCGTGAGGTCGCCGGCGCTTTCGCGCTTGAAGAGCTCAGGGCCGAGCTTGGCGATCACGGCATGATGAATCGAGCTCTTCAGCTCGGCGTACGGGTCGCCCGCTCTAGGCGTCGGCCGGTCTCGACGCGGCGGAGGTAGTAACGGGGCCAGCGAGCGCAACCGGACGCTCTGCGATTACGTTCGCGGCCCCGTTCTCGTTTTGCTTGAAAGTCGATCGTGGAGACCCATTACTAGGACCTCGCCAGTGCTGCGAACTTCTTCTTCTTCGGCTGCTCCTGGACGAGCAGGGCCTTGGCGACCTGCCGGATTGCACGGGCGAAGTCGCGAGCCCGTATCGGCGACGCCGGCGGTCGCTCCCGGTTGACGCCCAGCGGCACAGCGCGATCGAGGCACCACCTCGAAGTTGATCTTGACGTCGAGCGCGCTCTTCGACCTCGCTCTTCTTCATCCCGACCTTCGAGTTCGCGCGGTTCAGGACGAAGCGGATCGCGTGGCGCGGGAAGGAGAGCAGATCAGGGTCTGGAGCGACAGGCGGACGTTCTTCAGGGTCGGCACGTCCAGCCCGCAGACCATCAGCAGCTCGTCCGGTGCGGTCGAGGGTCGCCAGCATCGGCGCGTGGAAGAACGGCGAGGTGTCGACGACGATCACGTCGTACGACTCCCGCGCGACCTCGAGCAGCCGGACTGAGCTTGGACTCGGTCACGAGCTCTGCGTCCTCGGGGCGAAGCGGCGCAGGCAGGATGTCGAGCCCGCACGTGTGCTTCGTGATGTAGCCCGCGAGCTTCTCGGAATCGAGCTCGCCCGGGGCCACGACGAGGTCGTAGATCGTCTTGTCCGGCTCGAGGCCGAGCATGATCGCCGCGTCGCCGAACTGCAGGTCGAGATCGAGCAGCAGCGTGCGCCGGCCCTCGTGCTTCGCGAACGAGGCCGCGAGGGTTAGTCATGGCCGACGGTCTTGCCCGTCCCGCCCTTGGGCGAGAACACGGTGATGATGCGGCCCTGGCGCGGCGTGTGCGCCTTCGCCGACCAGACGGCGGCCGGCGTGGCCCGCCTTCCGGAGCGCGAAGACGACGTTGTCGGTCAGCTGCGGCAGCAGCAGGACGTCGGAGACGCCGTCGGCGTCCAATGCCTCTTCGAGCAGGGCGGACGACTCGCCCGACGCTGAGGATCACGATCGGCGAGCGCGTGTGCTCGCGAATCGCGGCAGCAACCTCGTCCGCCGGGAACGTGGCAGACCTGGTGGCGTGCACGACGACCTGGAGATGCCCGCCGGCGAGGGCGGCTGACGCGCTCGGCGACGTTCTCGCCAGCCAGACGAAGTCGAGCTCGGGATGTGCCGCCAGACCTTTGCGCCCAGGCGGTCAAGCCCGTCGCAAGCCGATGACGTAAATCACGGTGCTCTCGCTCATCGGTTTCCTCCACCGGCGCGTTGCCGACGCGTATCTTCGAGCTGCTTCGGGCGGACGCGCCCTCGCGCAGCAGTAGTGGGCGCTTTCGACGTTCTCCGGGCTGTCGGCGGCGTCGACTCGGGACGAACTCCATGTGCCACTGACCGTTCTTCATCGCCCAGTACAGCTTCGACCTGGCGGTCCGTGGACTGCGATCGTGCGCCAGGAACAGGCTCGTCCCGAGCCGAGGTGACCTTTCAGTCGTGCCCCCCTGCCTCAGGCGCCTTCAAAGACCCAAGACGTTGCGCAGGATGATCCGGCAGCAGTGGGTCGAGCTTCCACTCGGGGAACGTGAACGAGGTGACGACATCGATGTGGTCGCCGTCCTTGAGCGTCCGGCCAGCAGCTGGTCCGAGTCGCCGGGAATGGAGATCGCGCGCTGCGGCTCCGTGAGCTGGGCGAGAATGCCCCGCTGGACGGTGTCCGCGAAACGGCGCGTCGTGACCTGCTCGCCGGCATAGATCGGCTCGGTGGTGACGAGCGGCGAGCTGGGCCGGATTCGAAATCGCGCCGGGGACGACGCCCCTGCGGACGATCTCGGTCTTGTTCGTCATGCCGCTGCGGCACGACGTCCGCACCGGAGGTGCCGGCCGGAATGTCGATCTTGGCGACAAAGACCGGCACGTTCGCTTGCTCCTGCGGACATCGCGCTGGTAATTCGCTCGCGTGGCAGCTCGTCAGCAGGGCACGCGACGAGCGCCAACGCGATCGCGATCGAGATGTTTCTGATGCGGTACGTCGCGAGGCGTCTTCCTTCTTCTGCTAACGAGGTAGCCAGTCGAAAATAGGGTGCTATTCCAGCGTTCTACGGTCTTGCTGCGCAGTTCCGAGGCCGACGACGACGCCGAATGTTGATGTCGTACGGATATGTCGCTTCGACGGTGATGTCTGCGCCGGGCCCACGCGGTGGCAGTGGCGACGACACCAAAGTCGGCCGGCGAAGGTCGGGCGCGGCGGCGCGAGTGGCCGCCACGGTGAGCGCGATCGGATTGACGCGACTGTCCGGCTGACGGCACACCTTTCGTGCACCAACGCGCGTTGCGTCAGGTCAGGGTGATGTAGTTGTTGTAGAGCATTCCGAACTGGATGATCGCGAACACGACCATCAGGAGGATCGGCACGACGAGCGCGAACTCGACCATGGTCGCACGCGATCGCTTACAGAATATCGACTCCTCTTTTTGATCGTGCGCTTCCCGGACTTACGCCTTCGCGCTGGCGAGGCGGCGTCCCCGGAACTGGCCCAGGACGCCGTCTTGGCATCAAGACACACTCCTGACGACGGTGACTGCGTTGTCGATCGACGACGCAGCTGCACCTGACAGGACTCCAGAAGCGGTGATGATGGCGATCACGATCGCAGTGAGGACACGAAGGGCGTATTCCGCTATCGTCTGACCGCAACTCCTCGGCGCCTTCAGCGTGATCCTCCCTGTCGTCGTCATCGATCACGCCTTACTGAATGCCTTTCGAATTTGGTACTTATCGTGGGGGTGAGAACGCTGGCGGTGACGCGCGTCAGTGCACCGGTGATGGCGCCCGACCGGGCCGTAGCCAGAGCGATTGACCACGGCATCGCCGGCGATGATCACGGCGAGGACGACGCCGTACTCAGCCATCGCCTGGCCCTCCTCGGCGGCGAAGGCCTGCAGAGCCGGCCCTGAACGGAGACGAAGAAGCTGCGGCATGCACCACCCCTCTTCAGGCGGGAGAGGCAGCGGCTGACGCCCGGACAGGAATGTGTGGCTACCCGGAATGTCTTGGAATGAGTGGAAAGGCGATCGGCGTTGCGGTGCTGCACGTGAGAAACTCCTTCTGCATCGGCGAGCCGCTTTCGCCGTCGATTGATGTGGTGCTTTCTGCGATCTGCGTGCCACATCGCGTTCGCAGCGGCCGGACACTGAAGGAGAAGCCCCATTTGGGGTAAATCTTGCGCGCACCGATTCGAGAGTTTCCCCGAAAAGAGTGAGCGGGCTAATGGGTGCCGCCGATAAGGCAGAGGAATTCACCAGGAACCGTCGGCGGCGCGGTTCGGATATCCTGGCGCCGGACGGATCACGCACGCCCCGGCGCCCGATTAGGCGAGGAGCCGGGTCGATGCCACGGAACCGAAAAACTTTCAGGATGTTCACGCGCCGTTCGGCCTGCTGGCCGTCGCGGTTCCTGAGCTTCACGCGCCGCAAGAGCGCAGTACGCCTGGGAGTACGAAGACGGCTGCGGAGGAGTGGATGCGGCGGTTCGCACCATGCCGCTCAGTCGCAGATCGCTGCACGGCTCGCCCGCGCTGCCGCCATTCGTCGCTGTTCTTCTTGGGAGCTGCCTTCGGCAGGCGCCGGCGACCAGCGGCGAGGATGCTCGAGCCCGGCGACGCCGCTGCGCCAGGCGGGTCTCGCCGACGCCGCCGCGGCTGAGACCGCAGCCAGCCGAAGCGCCTGCTGCAGTCGGCACCAGCCGTGCCAGAAGCGCGCCGAAGCGCTCCTGTCATTGCTTTGTAGCGGCTCTGAGGCTGCACGGGTTTCCCGGAAGCGCACCGGCAGCTTGTCAGGTCGGTTCTTGAGCGACGTTGCTGCCGGCAACCGGACGACGCAGTCACCCCGGAACAGCACCCGTGGGCCAGCGCGTCGTCGCCTCCACGGTCGTCAAGGCGCCGCGGCGCACGCACGCTCCGTCGGCCTCGCCGTGCCAAGACACAGGCGGCGAAGCCGGCGCTGCGAAGGCAAGACACCGCAAGAAGTGGGTCGTGAAGCGGGCCGCCGCACCCGCGCCGGCTCCAGAAATGACATGCAACGAGGCGGTTCGGAGAGCCGACCGAGCGCTTCCGGATCCGACGCCGGCATCCCCGCTGGCTGCATAGTTCGCTCGTGTCGAAACAACACGGCGCGGACTGGGCGGCGGTGCTCGGCGATCGCTTCGCGCGCAAGGCGAGCGTGGATCATCCCGCCTCCTGGCGAAGGAGCTCCGATCGCAACCCGGCTCGGCAGCAGAGGCGTGGCGCGGTGCGCTCATCTCAGGTCACTGGCTTCGCGGACAACGCCGAGGCGCTGGCCGACTACCGGGCGGTCGGGATCAGACATCATCACCGGCTACGAGAGGACCGGCTCGTGAAGCGATGTGCTCGCCGCGGATAACGTATGGATCTACGGTGGTGGCCGCGATGACATCGCCGCCGGCCGAATCTCGACGTCAGGATCCTCGTTTTGTGATCAGCTATCTGGCAGCGCCGACGAAGTGACGTAATTATTCTCGGGCCACCGCAAGTTCGCTCGACCTGGAGTGGTCTCGGCTCATCTACGGCCATGCAGTCGACGTCGCCGCCGTCGGCGGAAATCTCGATCTGTCAGCTGTTCGCTCGTTGCTCATCACCCCCTCCAGGCTGCGGCCGCAGCGGGTCATCTCGTTGCTTGGCCTGGGCGGCCCGTCGTTCCCGCTACGCGACCACGGAGACCACATCCACGTTGGCTTCTGAGGGTCGCTGAAACGCAGCCTGCCGGCCGGTGAGGGGATCCTGCTGCATGTTCTTCATGCGGTTCGCGATCGGTGCGATCTTCCTCGACCACGACCTGGTCGTGATCGACATCGCGCGACCTGCGGCCCTGGAAGACGCCGGCCGCCGCGGAGCCAAGGCGCGGTCGTCGAGCTTGCTGGCGGTGAACCGCGGGTCAAACCCGGCGGTATGGCGCTCCTAGAACGTAGGCGCGCTGGGCGCCCATCGCAGTCTGGACATGCCTCCAGCATCGAGCACAGCAGTGCGTAACTGAGCCGGCGACCGGGACAACGATCGATCAGGGCGATCACCGGCGCGACCAGCCGCCTTCAGCGCAAACGCGATCCCCGTGTGAAGTAGCGTCTTCCGACGTGCTCGAGGGGCGAGCTTCAAGCTCCACACGTGGATCAGAGCGCAGGAAGTGCTGAACCGATCATTTGCACTGAATACAAAAGGAGGCTGTTCGACATATTCCTTCGCTTTGTCGCCGCAGTGGTGAAGAGCCGCACCGAACCCGCCGCGTTTCTCCGATGTAACCCTCGAGTCCACCGCAGGAGGCCGAAGCTTGTGTGTTTCGCTCAGGCACACCATGCACCCTCGGTCTGCGACCTATCGCAGAATTCACGCGCTTGTTGACGGTGAAGTGCGAGTAGAGCGGCCGACTTGCTCGGGCAGGGGCGGCGCTCAGACTCGGCATCGAAGTGTGGTGATTTGTTCCCCGCCACGATCGCAATGCCTGGTCGAGACTCAGGTAGAGCGCCAGTTCGGACGAGGCTCTTAAGACCGCCACTTACCGGCGCGGCTGCGTTCGCGTGCAGCCCCTTTCGGTGTCCTGCCCAAGGGCAGGACATCGAGGAGGGAGTCATGACCGGTAAGAACGAGCAGGAGCTTCACGTCGCGAGGCGCGCCATGAATTCCGCGTACTCACCATCTCACCTCTATCGTCGCGCTCGCCGTCGGCACCCGCGTCCGCAGGGCTATTGTCACTCGCTCGGGGCGTCGGGGTATCGGGTGGCGAAGTCATCTCAGGCTTCATCATGAAAGACGGCAACATCTGCGACCCGATCCACCACATGGGCTGCTGAGGCCGTTCGCGCCCCGCCGGCTCGCGTCGGGCGGGGCGACTGCTCGGCGTCGACCGCCTGCAGCCCGCGCCTAAGCGGAAAGCCATAGGCAAGCGGGTCTGGGCCTGCCTGGATTCGAACCAGGGCGCGACGGATTATGGGTCATAACCCTAACCGCTGGTGCGCTGGGCGTAACCGAAAGGCCCCGGCGGCTGTAACGGGTCGCCCGTGTGGTGCCGAAGCCGCCGTGAAGAGCAGTTCTCAACAGGTCTTACGACTGTCACAATGGCGCGATGAAGGCGCGCCAGCGGGAGACGCAGCTCCGCACCGCCGGAGAGGCTCTCGGTGAAGGACATCACCGCCGAAGTGCAGGAAGCGGTCGCGCGGAGCGGGATCAAGAACGGCATCTGCTCCGTCTACTCGCCGCACACGACCTGCTGCGTCCGCGTGAACGAGTTCGAGACCGGCTTCCTCGAGGACTTCGCGCAGCTGCTCAAGCAGCTCGTGCCGAGCGACAACTACTACGCGCACGACGACTGGGACCGGCGCACCGAGAACATCTGCCCCGAGGACATGGACTTCGGCAACGGCCACTCGCACTGCATGGCGATGCTGCTCGGCACCGCCGGCGAGTCGATCCCGGTGCGCGACGGCGAGCTCTGCCTCGGCACCTGGCAGCGCGTGCTCTTCCTCGAGCTCGACCGCGAGCGCGACCGGCGCTGGCTCGTCCAGGTCGTCGGCGTCTGGCACTTTCCACGCAGCATCCGGAATCTGCGGAAGCAGATTCCGGATGCTGAACCCATAAAGGGTCAGCTTCGCTCCACTGACTTGCGACTATCGTTCGTGAGATAGCGGCTACTCCAGGCGTGACGTAGGCGGCTGGCGGCCGTCAGGCCGCCGATCGACAACAGCCGAAAGAGACGTCGATCGACGCGCCTTGCGCGTTCTACATGCGGCGAAATCGCGATAACTGGCGGCGAGGAAGAGCGCCGCATTTACGATCTCGCGCGGTGTAGGCCTTCTGCGCATATGTGTGATGCAGTGTTCTGCGTATTGAGCCACAGTGTGGATGATACGTCTCACCCATCGGCGGCGTTGTTCGAGCACTCCGGGTTGTCGCCAGCCGGCGAAAGATGGAAGTGTTGAGAACAGTGCAGCGGCATACTCGAGCTCGGCCTGGATTTAGCGTTTTACGCGTTCACCCTGTGTGTTACAATTACCTTGCTTACTTTGCCTGCTGCCACGCTGCACACGCTTTGCCTTTTGCCTTACAGCAGCAGCAGCACCTGTGCAGTATTGAACGCTGGACGCTTATGCTCCACGTGCTCACATATTGAGCTCATGAGGACGGACGGACAGGCGGCCTTGGCACACCTGCACC
>ERZ1370068.457-contig-10413_pt1 | contig 44909 bp, 42 predicted proteins | sample MGYA00561227_ERZ1370068 | MGnify/ENA primary metagenome ERZ1370068 (study PRJEB38410, sample SAMEA6850437) | metagenome | study: Metagenomic assessment of the ecological functions of the soil: analysis of the soil microbiota associated with the...
GATGTACTTCGTTTCAATTTGCGTATTGCTTGACCAGCCGGGTTACCCACCAACATCATCGAGGCCTCGCTCGACGGCTACCTCGTGGCGGTCAACAAGCTCCCACGGAGCGGAGATCAACGGCGTCGACGTGGCGTTCGTCGGTCGGCGCCGGTGGAAGACCTGCCGTGACCGAGGGCGACTCGCTGGCGGCGTACCGCGATCGCGACGATCCCGGGCGACGGGGTCGGCGCCGAGGTGGTGGCCGCGGCGCGGCGCGTCGTCGACGCCGCCGGCGAGCGGTTCGGCTTCAGGCGTCGAGTGGTCGGAGCACCTGGTCGGCGGGGTCGCCGATCGACGCCTACAGGCGTGCGCGATCCGGGCCGAGGACGCTGGACGCCTGCGGCGAGGCGGACGCGATCCTGCTGGGCGCGGTCGGCGGGCCGAAGTGGTCGGACCCGATCGCCGCCGGTCCGTCCCGAAGCAGGCCCTCTTCGCGCTGCGCGGCGGGTTCGGGCTGTACGCCAACCTCCGGCCCGGTCGCGTCCAGCCGGCCCTCATCGCGTCTCGTCGCCGGTCCGGCCGGAGCTGCTCGCCGGCGTCGACACTGCGTCATCGTCCGCGGAGCTGACCGGCGGCGTCTACTTCGGCGAGCCGCCAGGAGGCGTCCGGGCGAGCCGCGGCGCCCGATCGGCGCTGCGACACGCTGCCGTACACCGAGGGCGAGATCCGGCCGGATCGTTCGGCTGGCGCTTCGACGCTGGCCGCTGACGCCGGCGCGGGGTCGTCACGAGCGTCGACAAGGCCAACGTCCTCGCGACCTCGCGGCTGTGGCGGCGGGTGACCGACGAGATCGCGCGTCGAGCATCCCGGACGTGACGCTCGACCACCAGCTCGTCGATTCGTGCGCGATGCTCCTCGTCCGGCGACCCGCCGACTTCGACGTGATCGTCACCGAGAACCTGTTCGGCGACATCCTGTCCGACGAGGCCGCGGTCCTGGCCGGCAGCCTGGGATGCTCCCGTCGGCGTCGCTCGGCGAGCGTCGGACTGGCGCACGGCGCCTTCGGCCTGTACAGAGCCGATCCACGGCTCCGCGCCGGACATCGCCGGCCGCGACCGTGGCGAACCCGATCGGGACGATCCTCTCCGCGGCGATGCTCGCTCCGCGCGCTCGGCCGGGGCACGATGCCGCGGCCACGGCGATCCGAGGCGGCCGTGACCGGCCGCCCTGGCCGATGGCTGGCGAACCGCCGACCTGGCCGACCCGCGTCGACCCGACCGACGGGCTCCGTCGTGGTCGGCACGACCGCGCATGTCGCGACGGCCGTCGTCGAACGCGCTCGCCGCCGATCGCGCGGGGTGCGCGGCATGACCGCCCAGCGGCACCGACCGGCGCCATGCCCGGCGACCGCCCGGTCGTCCTGTACGACACGACCCTGCGCGACGGGACCCAGGGCGAGAACATCACGCTCTCGCTGGCCGACAAGCTGCGGGTCGCCCGGATGCTCGACGAGTACGGCATGCCCTACATCGAGGGCGGCTGGCCGGGCTCCAACCCCGAAGGACATCGAGTTCTTCGCGGCCGCTCGCGACGATGCGCTGGCAGACGCGCCCGGCTGGCCGCCTTCGGCTCGACCGCGCCACCGCTCGAACCGCCCGAGGACGACCCCAACCTGCGCGAGCTGGTCGCCGCCGAGACGCCGGTCGTGACGATCTTCGGCAAGAGCTGGCTGCTCCACGTCATCGAGGTCCTGGGCGCGACCGCCGGCACGAGAACCTCGACATGATCGCCGGACTCGGTCGGCTTCGTGGCCGATCGCGGGCGCGGAGGTCGTCTACGACGCCGAGCACTTCTTCGACGGCTATCGCGACGACCGCGACTACGCGCTCGCGACGCTGCGCGCCGCCCGCCAGGCCGGCGCGCGGACGCTCGTCCTGTGCGACACGAACGGCGGCACGCTGACCGACGAGCTGCGTCGGCGATCGTCACGCGACGTCCGCGCTCGCTCGAGGCCGACCCGGACGCGCCGGCCGTGACCTGGGGCATCCACACCCACAACGACGCCGAGCTGGCGGTCGCGAACTCGATGGCCGCCGTCGGCGCGGGCGTCCGCCACGTCCAGGCCACGATCAACGGCTACGGCGAGCGCGCCGGCAACGCCAACATGGTCTCGCATCCTGGCCAACCTCGCCCTCAAGACCGCGCACGAGCTCGTGCCGGCGGGCGGCGGCGACCTGGCCGGCCTGACCGAGCTCGTCGCGCTCGGTCGCCGAGATCGCCAACGTCACCCCGAACGACTACCAGCCGTACGTCGGCCGCTCGGCGTTCGCCCACAAGGGCGGCGTCCACGGCGCCGCGGTGGCCAAGGTCGAGCGGAGCTACCAGCACGTCGATCCGACCGCTCGTCGGCAACGCAGGGCCGGCTCGTCGTCAGCGAGCTCGGCGGCCGAGGCGAACACCTCGGATCCGGGCCGAGCAGCTCGGGCCACGAGCTCGACGGCGTCGTCGATCCGCGCGAGGTCCTGTCGAGCTCGATCAAGCAGCTCGAGAGCGGACGGGCCTCGCGTTCGAGGGCGCCGAGGCGAGCTTCGAGCTCCTGATCCGGCGCCACGCAGACGCGACTACGCCGCGCCGTTCCGGATCGTCGACTACACCTGCCTCGTCGAGCAGCGCGCCGGGCGCGCGAGCTGCTCGCCGAGGCGACCGTCAAGGTCGAGGTCGACGGCGAGGTGCTCCACACCGCCGCCGACGGCAACGGCCCGGTCAACGCGCTCGACGCCGCGCTGCGCAAGGCGCTCCGGGCGTTCTACCCGCAGCCTCGACGACGTCCACCTGGTGCGACTACAAGGTCCGGATCCTCGACGGCGACGCGGCGACGGCGGCCCGGACGCGGGTCGATCATCGACTCGACGGACGGCGCTCGCGACCTGGTCGACGATGGGCAGCGACACGAACATCATCGCGGCCTCGGCGGCGGCCCTCGCCGACTCGCTCGAGTACGCGATCTGGAAGGCCGGCGCCGAGCTCGCGGCGGCGCGACGAGCGCCACTTCACGACGGACCGACCGGCCGCAACGCCGCCGACCGGCGCGCCGCCCGTCACGCGACCGCGACCCCACGGAGGTAGCCGCATGACCGCCGAAGCCGACCAGGGGCCCGTCAAGGACGATCAAGGACGCACGCCCGAGCACCCGTCGCTCCACCTCGCGCGCTGGACGGTCACCTCGGGCTCGAACGTCCGCAGCCGCGGCGCGGTCGTCATCGACCTCCGGCGAGCACCAGTGGCGATGCCTCGGCCGAGGGCAACGGCGCGATCGACGCGCTGTACCGGGCCGTCGACAAGGCGCTGCACCGAGGTCCTCGACGGGCCACCCGCGACTGCTGGCCTACGACATCCACGCGCTCGGCGAGGGACCGACACGATCGGCGCGCGTGACGGTCCGGATCGCGCCGCCGAGACGCGGCGGCGAGCGCGGCGAGCGGCGACTACGGCGGCGAGGCGCGCGGCGACGAACATCATCGCCGCCTCGATCGAGGCGTACGTCGAGGCGCACTCAACGCGATGCTCGCGGAGGCGCACTGGTCGGGCGCGACCGAGGCCGCCGGCAACGGCAAAGCGGGTGGCCGATATCGGCCGGCTGCCGCCGCGCGAACAGCGAGCCGCGATCGGACGAGGACGAAGGCCAGCACGACACCAGCGGCTGGTTCGAGTCTAGGCTCGCCCGTCCGCGCCAGGCGGTCGGATCTAGCCGGTTGCCGCGGGCGGGATCCATCTCCCCGGCCGCGACGGCGCTGCGCCCGTACCAGCGGGCAAGTCCCTGCGCCGACAGCCCGTGGACGACGACCGACAGCAGGACCGTCAGGGCGACCGTCTGGGACAGGACGGCGACGTCGACGCCGACCTCGGTGAGGCTGACCATGGCCGTCAGGCCGAAGGCGGTCGAGGCAGAGCCCGCTGGCCCGAACCAGCCGATGAACAGGACGGTGTCGGGCGGCAGCTTCGAGCCCGGCCAACGCCGAGCGACCGGCACCATCCGGATGACCGACACGCTCAGGGCCGCGTAGAGGATCGCCGCAGGGCATGACCCCGTCGGCAGGACTGGACCGACGAGGACGGCGCCGAACAGGAACAGACCACGACCGACAGGGGCGTGCTGACTCCGCCAGTCAGGAGTTCGCCTCGCCGCTGCAACCGGCCGCCGTTCGATCGGCCCGGAAGCCGGGCACCTGCGACGGCGAACGCCGCGATGAACCCGTTGCCGCCCAGCGACGTCGAGGCGCCAGCGGCGAACGCCACCAGGGCCAGCGCTCCGAACGCGACCTGGCGCGAGACGTCCGACGTCCAGTTCCGTCGACGGCGGCGGCGAGCGTAGCCAGCGCGGCGCCGCCCGTCCCGACCACCACGCCCACGACCACCGCGATGCCCGTCTGGCTCGCGCGGCCTGGACCCGCAGTGGTCGCCGATGGTCGCGGCCGCGGCGAGGGCCGTGAAGCAGCGACGATGCGGCGACGCCTGTTCCCGTCGTTCGGGCCGCTTTCGATGGTGAGGATCACGCCGGACGCGGGCCGGGATCGCGCGGTTGGTGACGATCGGCGCGGCGAAGGGCGCGTCGGTCGGGGCCAGGATCGTGGCGATCGGTGCGGCGAGGGGACAGGGATGCCGGGAAACAGGATCGAAACGCGACGACCGTCCCGAGGCGCGACGGTCCCCGGCAGGCCGACGCTCAGCAGTCGAGGCCAGGATGTTCGTGTCATCGCCGGCCCCGGTCATGTCAGAGCATGACGCCGCGTCGGAGAAGAGGACCAACGCGAGTGCCAATTCGGCGAGGGTGACGACGAGCTCGGACTCGACCGGTGAGTCGATGATGCCGAGCCGCGCCGCCCCAGAGCGCGATGCCCGCGATGCGTGAACGCCAGCGCCGGACCGGTCGACCAGCGGTCCGGGGCGCTGCCGCCAGGAAGTAGGCGAACAGGAAGATGGCGAAGACCGCGAGGGCCATGGGACCTCCCGTGGGCGCGGTCGGGCCACGCCTGGCTCGCGGTCGCGAGCAGTAGCACCGCCATCCGACGACTCGCCGGCCGCGACCTGCGCGGCCGACGACCGGCGCATCGAGACCGTCTACACTCGGCGGCGATGTCGACCGATCGCGCGCACCGCTCCGCCGTCCGCGGTGGCCTATGCCGGCGAGCCCGGGGCTCATTCGCCGAGGACGCCGTGCTGGCCGCTCTTCCGGGGACGTGGCGCGTGAGCCCATCACGGCAGCTTCCGGCAGGTCTTCGAGGCGGTGACGGCCGGGCGCGCACAGGCCGGCGTGGTCCCGATGGAGAACGTCATCAACGGCACGGTCCGCGAGACGTACGACCTGCTGCTGGAGCACGACCTGGTCATCCGCGGGGAGGAATCGTCGTGCCCGGTCTCGCTGGCCCTGGCGGCCCTGCCCGGCCAGCGGATCGAGGTCATCGAGCGGGTCTACTCCGCGCATCCAGGCGCTCGGCCAGAGGCGGGAGGTCTTCCTGCGTTCGCGACCGTGGCTTGGCTGCTGACGACCTGCGAACACGGCCGGCGCTGGAAGGTCATCGCCGACCGCGGTGAGCGCGGGGCGGCGGCCGTCCTTGTCGCCGCGCGCTGCCGCGCTGTTCGGCTGGAGGTCCTGGCCGACGGGATCGGCGACCTGCCCGACAACCGGACCCGCTTCGTCGTCATCGCCCAGCCGGACGCGCCATCGATCGTGACGCGCGCCGGCGGGAGGCGCACATCGGACCACCCTGGTCGTGGCCGTCCGCAACGAGCCGGGCACGCTCCTGGCCGTCCTCCAGGTCATCGCCGCGCACCGGCTTGAACATGCACAAGCTCGAGTCGCGGCCCAGCCGCGAGCGCGCGTGGGATGCGTCTTCTGGATCGATCTCGACGGCGACGTGGCCGAGGCCCGGCATGATCGCCACGCCCTCGCCGAGCTCGAGGGGTCACCACGATGCGGCGGGTGCTCGGGTCGTACCCCGCGGCGCCGGGGGGCTGATCATTCGGCGGGACACCAGTCAGGGGCCGGTCAGCTGGAGGTGTTCGGTGCCGTCACCAGCCGGTAGAGCTGTCGCGAAGCGGCCAGGCCCTTGAGGTCGTGTACGCCGGCATCCTCGAATGCCAGGCCGGAGCCTTCAGGAGTCTCGCGTGGTCGACGACGACGACCTCGCCCGCCCCCACTTGCGACAGCACCCGCCGCCGCGTGGACGGCGATACCACGCGCGTCGTCGCCGACGAATTCGACCTCACCGGTATGGATCCGATTCGGATGGCCATGTTCATCGCCTGGAAGCGGCGCGGGTCATCGCGAGGCCCGGATCGGGACCGCCCGCGACGGGCTGTCGGGCGCGGCCAGGAACGCCGTCCCGGTCGTGGCGACCTCCCGGCCGCGGAAGTTGTTGAAGGCATCGCGGAGGCGGCGATTGTGTTCGACAGGCGATCGCGCCAGGCCTCATCTCCGACGCGTCCAGTGTCGCGGTGGAGTCGACGATGTCGGTGAACAGCACCGTGACCAGCATCCGTTGGCCGGGTTCGTCCGCACCGACGCCGACGACCCGGGCGCGCTGGTCCACTCGAGGGTCACGAACGGCTCGTCCCCGACGACGTTGGCGTCATGCCCGGCCAGGATTTCGTAGGCGGCGCCGGTTGATGTCGATCGACCCGCCGTCATCCGCGTCCACGTGGAGCCATCCTGACAGGCATACCCCAGATGGTGCACCTGGCACGACGAGGTGCCGGCGATGAGGGCAGGGTCGATGGAGCCACCGCCAGCCCCGGCTCCCACCGGGCAGGCCCGACGGTCGTCTCGTCAGGGTCACGAGGCTCGGCGTGACCCGGGACATCACCCGGACGTCGTCGGGGCATCGAACGTCTTGGCCTGGAGTCGCGGCATGGCTGGTCCGGGTTCGGCGCACGGTGACCCTGGGTGGGCCTTCCGGAGCTCGTCGCGGATACTCCGGTCAGGAGCACCTCCTCGGCCGATGGGCCAGTACCGCCTCCTTGATGAACGGCTTGCTGATGACGTACGACGAGCAACACGAGAAACGATCGGCGTTGAACAGGCCCCACGATCGGACCTCTTGGCGTGTCCAGCGTCTTATCGCAAGTGACGCGCCAGCCAACCGATGGGCGGCATGATACCGTTGACGAGCGTCGACACCCCCAGGGCGACGCCGAGAGACGCCGATGCAGCAGCGTTCGACTGGTGAACGCCGGAACCCGGCCATGAGCCGTCGGTGCTCGACGAGCCTTGGGCATCTCCTTCGCCGAGGCGATCCAACCCGGCGACGCACGCACTCCGGTCTCGGACGGGATCCGTCGCACGGTGCCCTGGACGCGCGGCGACGGCGCTCCTGGAACGTGGTCGCCAGGTTGGCCGCGTTGCGATTTGGCGAGCTCGGCCGAGTGAGTCGACGCCGGCCATCTCGAGCAGGTCCGAGTACTGCTCCGAGGCCGACGCCCTTGATCCCGCATCAGGTCGATCCGGTTGACCCGCCCGAGGATGCGACGTCTCGCTGATCCCAGCCGCCGGCCTTCTCGATGGCGGCGCGGCCGCCTGGCTTCGCGCCCTTCTCCGAGCAGGGCGTCGGGCGGTGGCGATGCCGGCGAGCGCGCGAGAAACGCTCGGCGTAGACCGGTCCGAGTCCGCTTCGACCTCGTCCATCTTCATGCCCGGCTCCTCCGTCCGTGGTCCCCAGGCTGGTCCGGGGGCCCGATGATTACGCTTGGCCACCGCGCCACGGACCCCAATCCCAGCCCTCGGAGGACCGATGGACAAGGCCTTCCACGACGCCATGGCGGCCGGCTCACGCCCTGACCGAGCCGCGGTCGTCGATCGGGCAGCCCGATGCTCGACGGCGAGCTCGACAACGACGCCCGCGTCCAGGTCGCGCTGTCGATGCTCAACCGGCACGGGCTGATCGCCGGCGCCACCGGCACCGGCAAGACGAAGACGCTGCAGCTGCTCGCCGGCCAGCTGTCGAAGGCCGGCGTGCCGGTCTTCATCAGCGACATCAAGGGCGACGTGACGGGGCATGGCCGCGCCCGGGCGACGCGACCAACCCGAAGGTCCAGGAGCGAGCGGCGTCGCTGAGCTGGACGTTCCAGCCGAGCGGCCACCCCGTCGAGTTCCTGTCGCTCTCGGGCAAGCACGGCGCCCAGGTCCGGGCGACGGTCCACTCCTTCGGGCCGCTGCTGCTCGGCAAGGTCCTCGACCTGAACGAGACCCAGACCTCGATCCTCGCCCTCGTCTTCAAGTACTGCGACGACAACGAGCCTGCCGCTGCTCGACCTCGACGACCTGGCGACGACGCTCAAGTACCTGTCGTCGGACGAGGGCAAGCCGATCCTCGAGGACTACGGCGGGATGTCGGCGGCCTCGGTCGGCGTGCTCCTGCCGCTCGATCATCGTCCTCCAGCAGGCCGGGGTCGACGCGTTCTTCGGCGAGCCCGAGTTCCAGGTCGTCGACCTCGCTCCGGACGACGCAGGACAGCCAGGGCGTCGTCAGCATCCTCGAGCTGTCGGACGTGATGGACCAGCCCCGCCTGTTCTCGACGTTCATGCTCTGGATGCTCGCCCAGCTGTACGAGATCGCTGCCCGAGGTGGGCGACCTGCCGCAGCCCAAGCTGTGCTTCTTCTTCGACGAGGCCCACCTCCTGTTCGACGACGCGACGCGACGCGCTGATGGAGCAGATCGAGCGGACCGCCCGGCTCATCCGATCGAAGGGCGTCGGCGTGTACTTCGTCACCCAGGCGCCGACCGACGTCCCCTCGTCGGTCCTCGCCCAGCTCGGCAACCGCGTCCAGCACGCGCTCCGGGCGTTCACGCCCGACGACGCCGACGCGCTGCGCAAGACCGCCCGGACGTTCCCGACGACGACCCACTACGACGTCGAGAAGACGATCACGTCGCTCGGCACCGGCGAGGCCCTCGTGACGGTCCTCTCGCCGCGGGGCGTCCCGACGCCGCTCGCCGCGACGCGCCTCCTGCCGCCCGATTCGCTCGATGGCGCCCGTCGACGCCGGCCGACGTTCGCGGCCCGGATCGCGGCGAGCCTCGATCAGGCCGAAGTACGCGACCGCGATCGACCGCGACAGCGCCCACGAGCATGATCACGGCCCGAGCTGCCGCCGCGGGCAACGGCCTCCCAGGCGGCCGCGGACGCAGGCGATGCGCGCCGGCGTCGCCGCCCGACGACGGCCGGCGGCCTGAACACGATGACGCCGGCCCAGCAGCAGCGCGAGATCGCAGCGCCAGGCGCCGCGAGATCGCGGCGGCCCAGAAGGCCGCCGAGCGCGAGCGCGAAGGCGAGGCCCGCCGGCGAGGCGGCGCCGAGCGGGAGCGGATCGCGCCGGAGCGCCAGGCGCGCCAGGTGGACACGGCCGATCCGGACGCGGCGGCAAGGTCCTGACCTCGAGGACTGGGCCAGGACATCATCCGGGGCGTGTTCGGGACCTTGTTCGGGGCGGCAAGAGGGCGATAGGGGGCCTCGACGCGCCATCGTCGGCCCAGCCGGGGCTATTCGATGCACGAGGTCCTTGGGCGGTCCGGCTCCGGTGGATAGGCCGGCCGCAAGCCCGCCGAGGAGTGTCGGCCAGGATCGTCGAGACAGCCAGGTTGCGGAACCACTGCGGTTGGCCGGGATGACGTACCACGGCGCCCAGGCGGTGGAAGGTCCGCGACAGCATGTCGTCGAAGCGGCCTGGTAGTCGTCCCAGAGCGCGCGTTCGGCGAGGTCGCCCAGCGGCGAACTTCCAGCGCTTCGTGCGGGTCCTCGTAGCGCGCCTGGAGCCGCGCGCCGCTTCGTCGCGATCGATCGACAGGAAGCACTTCACGATCGTCGTGCCGTTGGCGGTCAGCATCTGCTCGAACTCGTTGATCTGCTCGTAGCGCTTCGACCAGACCGCCCTGGGCACGAGGCCGTGGACGCGGACGACGAGGACCTCCTCGTAGTGCGAGCGGTTGAAGATGCCGATGACGCCCTTGGCCGGGACGCGCTGGTGGACGCGCCACAGGTAGTCGTGTGCGAGCTCCTCGGGCGTCGGCACCTTGAACGCCGACACGACGCAGCCCTGCCGGGTTGAACGCCTCCATGACCTTCTGGATCGTGCCGTCGCTCGCCGCGCCGCATCGATGCCCTGCAGGACGACGAGGACCGGACGCTTCTGCTCGGCCCAGCGGCGATCCTGGACCTCGGCCATCCGGGCGAGCTGCTTCTGGGTGGCTGCCAGGGCCGCCGCCTTCTCCCGGCCGTACGTCGCGCTCGGGTCGGTCCCCTCAGGCGAACCCGTCGTCCGCGGCTGGATGCGCAACTCCTTCAGCAGGTTTGGCCTGGCCATCTCGTGCCTCCTTAGCGGCCCGGGCAGGCTACCGCCGGCGTTGAGGGCCCGGTTTGCCACCGTCGACCGGCAGGTTGACGCCGGTGACCATCGATGACGCGTCCGAGGCCAGGAACAGGATGCGGCCCGACGATCTCCTCGGCGCGGCCCATCCGCCCGATCGGGATGCCGGCGATCAATCCGGTCGGCGAGGTGGGCCCGGGCGGGGTCGGCGATGATCGCCGGAGGCCGTCGTTGAGGAACTGGCACGGGTTGGATGGAGTTGACCCGGATGCCGCGCCACGCCCATTCGACCGCGAGCTCGCGGGTCAGCTGGTCCACCCCGGCCTTGCTGACACCGTAGACGAGGTTGCCGCGGCCCAGGCGGACGTGCCCGCGATCGAGCTGATGTTGATGATGCTGCCGCCGCGGCGCTGTCGATCATCCGCCGGCCGAGCCGTTTTGCCAAGCGGAAATAGCCGGTCAGGTCGACGTCGATGACTACGTCCCAGATCTCCGCCGGAGGAAGAGTCCTCTGGGGCCGCCTGCATCAGGTTGAAGCCGGCCGCGTTGAGGAGGACGTCGACCCGTCGAAGACGTCGTCGAGGTGCGCGAGACCGCGTCGACGGCGGCCTCGTCCGTGACCTCGGCCACGACCGTCGCGCAGACGGCAGCCCAGCGCCCGCGCGGCGTCGGCCGTCGCCTCGAGGCGAACGCGGGTCGCGATCGGTCAGGACGAGCGACGCCCCGGCCCGGGCGAACCAGGGCGGCCGCGCCGCGCGAGCTCGCCGCCGGCCCCCGGTCAGGAGGGCGACCCGGCCATCGAGCCGGAAGGGTCAGGTCCGGGCTGGGCGTGGACGTGTCCTCGGCGATGGTCATCGCGGCTCCTCCGGTGGTGGCTCGAGTGTCGGATGTGGTCGGCTGGGGCGCACGCCGGGACGAGGCTGTCGCTCGTCGCGATACGCCCGGCAACGATATGCTCCGAACGCGCGGGGCCGGAACGCCTCACAGCCGAGCCACGGAGATCCACAGCATGACCGCCATTGCCGTCAGAAGGCCCATCCATCTTCCTCGCCGGTCGCTGGGTCAGAGTCGCCCCGATGTCCCCGGGTCGTCGACAACCCGGCCGACCCGCCAACGCCCGCCGGCGCGACGTACCACGCCACCGAGGCGCAGTACGAGGAGGCCGTCGAGGCCGCGGTCGCCGCGTTCGAGGTCACGCGCGAAGCTGCCCGCCTACGAGCGCGGCCGGATCCTCCGCGAGATCAGCGCCGGGCTCAAGGCCCGGCGCGAGGAGCTCGGCCGGACTCATCGCCACTCGAGGCCGGGCAAGCCGATCCGCGACGCCCTGATCGAGGTCGACCGGGCCGTCCTGACCTTCCGCCTCGGGCGCCGGAGGAGGCGGAGCGGATGGTCGGCGAGGTCATCCCGCTCGACCTCAATGCCGGCGTCCAAGGACCGCGTCGGGATCACCGCGGCGCTTCCCGATCGGCCCGATCGCCGGGATCAGCCCGTTCAACTTCCCGCTGAACCTGGCCGCCCACAAGATCGCCCCGGCGATCGCGTCGCGGCAACCCGATCGTGCTCAAGCCGCCGTCCAAGGACCCGCTCGACGATGCTGGCCGTGGCCGAGATCATCGAGGCGGCCGGCGTGCCGGCCGGGCGCGGTCTCGATCCTGCCGATGACCCGCGAGCTCGGCGACCGGATGGTCGCCGATCCGCGGTTCAAGCTGCTGACGTTCACCGGCTCGCCCGTCGGTCGGCTGGCGGATGAAGGAGCGCGCCGGCAAGAAGAAGGTCGTGCTCGAGCTCGGTGGCAACGCCGGGGTCATCGTCGACAAGACCGCCGAACCTCGACTGGGCGGTCAAGCGCTGCCTGGTCGGGGCGTTCACCTACGCCGGCCAGGTGTGCATCAGCGTCCAGCGGATGTTCATCCACGAGGACGTCTGGGACGAGTTCATGGAGCAAGTTCGTCGGCCGGCGCCGCGGCGCTCAAGGTCGGCGACCCGCTCGACCCGACCACGGACCTCGGCCCGATGGTCGACAGCGACGGCCGCCGGCCGGACCCAGCGCTGGGTCGACGAGGCCGTCGCGATGGGCGGCGCAGCTCCTGCTCGGCGGCACCGCCGACGGCACGTACTTCCCGCCGACGATCCTGACCGACGTGCCGCTCACGCGCCCAGGTCTGCTCGAACGAGGCGTTCGCGCCGCTCGTGGTCGCCTTCCCGTTCCGCGACTTCGACGACGCGATCGCCGGGGTCAACGACATCGATGTTCGGGCTGCAGACCGGGGTCTTCACCAACGACCTGGCCGGCGCGTGGCAGGCCTTCGCCGAGCTCGAGGTCGGCGGCGTGATGATCAACGACGTCCCGACCTACCGGATCGATCACATGCCGTACGGCGGCGTCAAGGACTCCGGTCTCGGGCGCGAGGGCCTGCGCTACGCCATGGACGACATGACCGAGATCCGGATCATGGTGCTCGCCCAGCCGACGTGATCGGCTACGGCGTAGTACTGGACCGTGACCGCGAGGTAGTCGAGGCGGTAGTCCTTGTTCGGGCTGCTGGTTGCGTCGATCACCCGGACCCGGAAGTTGGTCGTCGAGAGTTGCGCGGCCGTCCAGGTGTGGCCCCACGCATCGTTGGCCGCGCCCATCGTGTAGGTCGCGACGGCGGAACCGCTGAGCGTCACCGACTTGGCAGTCGTCCAGGTCGTCCCGCCGTCCCACGACAGCTGGACGCAGAACACCGAGGTCCCGCCGTTGTTGTTCATGCCGACATCGGCCCGGACCGTGATGCCATCGACCGACGTGACTGAGCCCGGCAGGCCGAAGGCGTACCCCCAGAACCGGTGGCGATCGTTGGCCGCGTTGGCGCAGCTGGTCGAGTGTCCGGCGCTGCCGGTGCCGGCATCGACGGCCACGGCGCCGTCGGAGGCGCAGCGTTGCCCGGGGGTCGTCTCGTAGCCGTTCCCGTTGCCGCCGGTGTCCGCGACGTTGGAGGCTGCGAGGCATGGCTTGGCGCCGGTGCTGGTCGAGGTGGTCACGGTGGCCGAGACCGGGGCGGTCGTTGCGCTCGTCCAGCTCTGGACATAGGTCGACAGCCGGCCTACCACCAGGTCCCGGCCGCCGGGCTGTCCGGGTAGGACGTGGCCGAGATCGGCGTGACGGTCGCGATCTGGCTGTAGGTTCCCGCCGAGAGGCGTGGCGCGCTCCACCTTGTAGCCCGTCGCGCCGGTGCTCGTGGAGGCGGTCAGGTCACGCTCACGCTCGCCCCGCCAGTGGCTGCAACGCCGGTCAGTGGGTTCAGCGTTGCGGCGGAGAACGCGCCCGCATTCCGAGGCCGAGTCGCCGAAGCGGGCCAGGCTCAGGGGCACGACCGTGCCGGCGATGACCAGGGAGCGCGGCCACCGACCGCCAGCCCAGCCAGGCGGGAGCGCGGAGCGGTAGGCGTCGTCCAGCCGCGGCGACGGGTGCCACGCCGCGCGGGACGGTCGCTTGGGCCAGCATCGGTATGGGGTCAGTCCTGCCGGTAGCCGGCAGCCCGCTGCAACTGGGCCGGCGTGGCGGACGGCGGCGAGACTGGATGCCCGGCCGGGATGGGTGGCTTGCTCCGGCCCGGCCCGGCTCGGACCGGAGGCGTCGACCTCGAAGGATTCGAGGAGCCAGCTGCACGCGATCAGGCAGCCGGCCGTCAGGACGACGAACAACACCCCGATCGGGATCGACAGGAGCGCCAGCAGGAAGCCCGCATACGGGATCGTCTGCTCGACCCGCGTCCGATGACCTGGCTGGCCGGCGTGATCGACGGGTCGGCGTGCGCGTTCGCATCGCCCTTGGTTTCGATCCACAGCCGCATCGGCGCGCGCAGATGATCCGCGGTGATCCGATGGGTGAAGACGCTCCGCGGACTCGATGCCCGTCCGCAGGCTGACGACGTCACCCACCGCCAGCTCGGTCGCCGGGACGGGCTCGATCACGATCGCCGCGCCCATCGGGACCGCCGGCTCCATCGAGCCGCCGCCGATGATCAGCGTCTGCCGACCCGTCAGCGGGACGATCCAGCCGAGGAAGACGCCAAAGAGCACTGACGAGGATGATCCCCGATGAGCAGGGCGTCGGAGACCCGTCGGAGGGTCGCGATCCTCGATCGTGCGAAGGTCATTGGATGTCGCCTCGCCTCTGGGGAGAGTCGGTCGACAAGCCGTCGGCTGCGGCCCGCCCGGTGGGACGGACCGCAGCCTAGGGGTGCAGCCGGTGGTCGATGCCTGGTTGTTGGCGGTCTGTTCCGCGTCGAACGTGAAGGTCGCCGTCGTCGTGGCGCCCTGGTAGGCGTTGCCCGTGGCCAGTGGCAGGCTCCAGGCGAAGCACAGCTGCTCGCTGGCCCCGGCGTTGAGGACGGTCGCCCGGGTCGCCGCCCGGCGTCGGTGCGACGTTGCCGAAACCGACGCGCCTGGAGGACGCTGTTGTCAGCGGCGCTCCCGCGCCGGGGCACGCGCCCGCGGTGATCGTGAGCCCGAGCTGGCTACGGAGCCCGAGGCCGTCCGCGTTGGTCGACGATGAGGTCATGGCGTAGCTGCAGTGCTGGCCGGTGCCGTTGTTCTGGACCGTCAGGTTCGCGCTGCCGCTGTCGCCGGGCATGATCGCGGCGACCGTGAACAGCGTCGACGGTGACGTCGCGATATCGATGGTGCCGGCCGTGAATGTGCCACCGGAGGCGGCGCTATCGGTGAAGATGGCCAGCGAGAAGGCGCCCGCGCCCAGGCGCGATCGCGAGGGTCAGGAGGAGCGCGACCAGACCGCGCCGCCGGCGGCGGCGGCCGCCGGTCGTTCAGCCTCGCATCAAGGTCGTTCATCGGAGAGGGTCCTTTCTGTGGCCACGCCCGCGCTGGTAGGCCGAGTCGGCGATTGTTCGAGATCGCGCGGATCCGATCGCCTGGGACCTGGGACTCGCTCTGTCCAAAGTGCGGGCGCGCGTTCGGAACTCCATCTCCTCCTGGCAGGGTCTGGCGACACCGGGACAAATGAACCAGCCGCCGGGGTACCTTGGTTCCGCGACCGCGGCGCTATCCGGTCAGCCCGGCCACGTCTCGCGGCCCGCGACGAGCGTCACGTGCCCCTCCGCCGGGTGGGGCATGCTTGGTCGCGATGGACTTCGCCCGACGCCCGCCCAGCTCGAGCTCCAGGCGCGCGCGCGCGCATTCGTGCGTCGACGAGCTCCAGCCGCGCGAGGCCGAGTTCGAGCGCGCCGGCGGCCGCGTCCCGCGGCGACTGGGGCGACCCGATCCGGCGCGCCGCGATCGAGGCGCGACTCCACGGCGGCTCGCTCCCGGTCGAGGCGTCGGCGGCGCAGGGCTGGTCGGTCGTCGAACAGGTCCTCGTCCACGAGCAGCTCGGCCAGTCGACCGGCGGCCTGTGGTCGTACATCCCGGGCGCCTACAACGTGCTGATCCACGCCGACGCGGAGCAGCGCCGGCGCTATCTCGACCCGTCGCTGCGCGGCGAGCGCTCGGGCAGCTACGCGATCACGGAGGACGGCGCCGGCTCCGACGCGCGGACGCTCCGGCGCGACGGCCGTCCGCGACGCGGCGACCGGCGACTACGTCCTCAACGGCGAGAAGTGGTTCGTGACCGGGCCCCGACGACACCGACTTCATGATCTTCCACTGCCTGGTCGTCGACGGCGACGAGCGGCTGCCGACGCTGTTCCTGGTCGACTACGACACGCCCGGCGTCGACGCTCGCGCACGACCCCGACTACACGCACACGTTCGCCGACCGCCACCCGCAGTTCGTGCTCGACGACGTCCGCGTCCCGGCCTCGGCGGTCCTGGGCGGCGTCGGGCGGGCGGACGAGCTGACCAACGAGTGGTTCGTCGAGGAGCGGATCCACATCGGCGCGCGCTGCTCCGGGCGCGATGGAGCGCCTGCTGACGCTGGCGCGTCGAGTGGGCGACCGAACGGGTCCAGTTCGGCGAGCGGATCTACGACTTCCAGGGCGTCAGCTTCCCGCTGGCCGACTCGGCCGCCGACGCGTCCGCGGCCCGGCTGCTCACCCGCGAATGCGCCTGGCTCGCCGACACCGGCGCCGACCCCAAGGTCGTCCACGCCAAGGCGTCGCTGGCCAAGCTGTTCGCCTCGGAGGCGGCCTGGCGCTGCGCCGACCGCGTCGTCCAGGTCTTCGGCGGGCGCGGCTACATGCGCGAGTTCGCCGCCGGAGCGGTTCCTGCGCGAGCTGCGCGTCGACCGGATCTGGGAGGGCACATCCGAGATCCAGCGGCTGATCATCGCCCGGGCGCTCGAGAAGCGGGGCGTCGGACCGGGTCGTGGGATGACGGCCGAGCGACGGCCACGCCGGCGGCGATCGACCTGCGGCCGCTGTTCGCGCCCACGCAGCGATCGCGGTCGTCGGGGCATCGCCGCGGTCGTGGATCGCCGAGACCGTCCGCGACAACCTGCGGGTGATGGGCAGCGAGACCCGCTGCCACTTCGTCAACCCGAAGTACGACGGAGCTGCTACGGCCAGCCGTGCTACCCGTCGCTCGAGGCGCTCCCCGAGCGGCCGGACATCGCGGTCGTGGCGCTCAACCCGTTGCGTGCCGCGCTCGTCACCGCAGCGCGGCGCGCCGCGCGGGATCCCGGCCGTGATCATCCCCGGCGGTGGCGTGCGTCGAGGGCGGCGAGGCGGCCGCCGCGATGCAGGCCGAGGTCGCGCGGATCGCGCGCGAGCACGGCCTGGCGCTGGTCGGCCCGAACTGCATGGGCGTCATCGACCTGACCGCGAACAGCGCCGACGTACATCGGCGACGTCTCGCCGTACCTGCCGCGCGCGGTGGCGTGGCCGGCATCGCCCAGTCGGGCTCGGTCACCGACGCGTTCGTCCATTCGGGGACGCGGGTCGGCTTCTCGCGGATCATCAGCTGCGGCTCGGAGGTCGTGCTCGACGTGTGCGACTACCTCGCCTACTGCCTCGACGACCCGCAGACGAGCTCGGTCATCCTCTTCGTCGAGGGCTTCAAGCGGCCCGAGCGGTTCCTCGCCCTGGCCGACCGGGCGCTCGAGCTCGGCAAGCCGATCATGGCGGTCAAGGTCGGGCCGGAGCGACCAGGCGCAGGCCGCGGCGATCGCCCATTCCGGATCGCTCGCGGGCGAGACGCAGGGTCACCGACGCCGCCCTCGATGCGGCCGGCGTCATCCGCTGCCGCGACCTCGACGAGCTGCTCGAGACCGCCGAGCTGGTCGAGGGCGTGCGCCGGACCGGGCGGCGGGTCGGGCCGCGGACGGACCGGCGTGGTCACGGTCTCGACCGGCGAGGCGTCGCTCATCGCCGACCTCGTGCCGCGGACCGGGGTCGACCTGCCGCCGATCCCGCCGTCGGCGCGCGCGGCGATCCTCGAGGCGCTGCCGACGATGGGCTACATCGGCAACCCGCTCGATCCGTGGGGCGCCGCCGACCCGGCGACAGCGCGTACGGCGCGGCCTTCGAGGCGATGGCGGCCTCGGGCGCGTACGACGTCCTCGTCCTCGTCCACGACTTCCCGTATCGCTCGCTCGCCGTCCGAGGTCGCGACCGCCAACGAGGTCACCGGCGCGCTCCTGGCCGCGACCGCGACCGGCCCGGGATCCTGCCCGTCTACGTGTCGCTGACCTCGGGCGAGCCGCCGCCCGAGACGAAGGCGCATCCTCGACGAGGACGGCGCAGGGCGCGCCGCTCCTGCGCGGGCGCGTCGAGGCGTTCCGTGCGATCGCCGAGGTCGCGACTGGGAGGCGCCGCCAGGCTCGCCGTCGGCGCGGGCGGCCCGTGGCGACCCGGCTGGCCGGCGCTCGCCGCCGACCGGACGTCGTACGGCGCCGACCCGCGCCGCGCCCGCAGCCGGCCGCGCTCGACCTGCGATCGCCCTGTCCGAGCGCGAGAGCCTGGCCGTTCATGGCCGCCGCCGGGATGCGCCGTGACCGAGGTCGTGTCGCGGTCAGCGATGCCCCGACCGCGGTGCGCCGCCGCGCGCCGGATCGGCCGGCCGGTGGCGCTCAAGCTCGACGCCGTCGGGCTCGCCCACAAGAGCGATCTCGGCGGCGATCGCACTCGGGCTGCAGCGGCGACGACGCGGTCTACGGCGCGGCCCTCGGCCTGCTCGAGGACGCGGCCGGCGCCACGGTCTCGACCGTCCGCGGCCTGCTGGTCGAGGCGATGGCGCCGACCCGGCCTCGAGCTCATCGTCGGCCTGCGCCGCGACCCGCAGTTCGGGCCGGCCGTGCTGGTCGGCCTGGCGGCGACCCTGACCGAGGTCCTCGACGACGTCGTCGATCCGGCTCGCGCCGATCGATCTGACGCATCGGCCGACGCGATGCTCGACGAGCTGCGCGCGGCGCGCCTGCTGCGCGGCGTCGTGGCCGGCCGCCCGTCGATCGCACGGCGCTCGCGTCGATGCTCGTCGGCGCTCGGCGCGGCTCGGGCGTCGATCGGCCCGACATCCTCGAGGTCGACCTCAACCCGGTCATCGCGTCGCCATCGGCGAGTGCGCTCGCGGTCGACGCCCTCGTCGTCCTCGAGGGACAGCCGCGATGCCACGACGCGGCCGACGAGCCGGTCCTGCTCACGCCGGCGGACGCCGTGGGGCGTCCGGCTGACCCTCAACCGGCCGGCGAAGCTCAACGCGCTGTCCGGGCGCCCTCGTCGCCGCGCTGATGGACGGCCCTCGACGCGGCCGACGCCGACGCCGACGGTGCGGGTCATCGTCATCGAGGGCGCCGGGCGCGCCTTCTCGCGCCGGCTACGACCTGACCGAGGAGGCCGAGGGCGGCGTCGGCGGGCCGGTCCAGTGGCGCGCGCTCCTGGCCGCCGACGTCGCCGCGACCCTGCGGATCCTCGACTGCCCGAAGCCGGTCATCGCCCAGGTCCACGGCTACGCCCTGGCCGGCGGCCTCGAGCTCGCGATGGCCTGCGACCTGATCGTCGCGGCCGAGGGACGAAGCTCGGCGAGCCGGAGATCCGCTACGGCTCGGCGCCCGTGACGCTGCTGATGCCGTATCCTCATCGGCCAGAAGAAGACCCGCGAGCTGCTGCTGACCGGCGACCTCATCGATGCGGTCGAGGCGGAGCGGATCGGCCTGGTCAACCGGGTCGTGCCGCGCCGATCGGCTGGCGGCGGAGGTCGACGCCCTGCGCCGACCGGCTGGCCCGGACGCCGCCCGAGGTCATGGCGCCGACCAAGCGGATGCTCAACCGGGCGATGGACGCGGCCGGGCTTCCGGCTGGCGGTCGAGGCCGGCCTCGACCTCGGCGCGATCGTCAACGCCGCCGACACGCCCGAGCAGCGCGAGTGGGGACGGATCGTCCGACGGGATGGCCTGAAGGCCGCGCTCGCGTGGCGCGACCGGCGCTGGCACGAGGAGCGTCTCGGCAGGGTGAACCAGCGCGGTGCCGCAGCGCACCGCCGGCTGTCAAATCGCCGACAAGGTTGACCGTTCGGCGACTTGGACCATTTGGACCATTGACGCTGGTACTTCGGTACTGCTACACCTCCTCCCACACGTTGAGACGTCTGCGTCGGGGGCGCGCCTCCGTGGGGTCAGGGGAGTGCGAAACCAGACCACTCCATCCATAGGCGATCGATTGGGTCGCCCGAGAGGGTCGTTCCGATATTCCGGGGAGGAAGGATCGGGACAGCAGAAGCACCTGACCGGCGATGCGGGCGAGGCGGGTAGCCGCGCCTCCGAGAGCGCGCTGCCGCCGCACGACGATCGAGTCCATCTCCCCATAGCCAAGCCCTACGGATGGTCCCGGTAGCGACAACAAACAGGTCGTCCGGATCCAGGGGCAGCCACCCCAGTGACTAGGGGTCGATGCGGTAAGGCGCCATCAGATGTGGTCGTTCGCTGGCGGGCGGACGACCGGAGAAAGCGCGATGCACATCTGTAACCGGGAAGGGCCACCTACATGACCAATCTCTGTCTCTGTACCGGCACCAATGACCAAGGAGGAACCATCGTGCTAAGTCGAACTGTGTACAAGAAGCGCGCGAGGCCGCCGGCTGCTCACTGGCCTGGCCACCCTGTCGATCGTGGCGGGCACATTCTCGGCCGCCGGCACCGTGCTGGCCGTCCACGACCTGGACTTCCAGCTCGACGGCGACGCCAGCATCGCGTGTCCGAGCGCCGCCGGGACTGTGTACAACCTCCCAGAAGGATTGGGCCGACATCTTCACGGCCTCGTCAGGCGGCGCGACCCAGTCGATCACCGTTAACACGCCGATCACCGCGACGAACGGCACCTTCACCAACGCAACGTTTGAGCCGAGACTTCAGGTCGGGCTCGGGCTGTGTGCGCTGAACTCGACGTCGATCACCTTCTGTACGAGCGACACAACGACGTACGCCACGGGAAGTAAGGGACACCCTGGACATCCATGCTGGGTGGGCTTGTAACTTCGACACAACGTCAACAGCAAGATCGACATCATGAACGCCTACTCCGCCGCCTGCACCCGAACATCGGACGGGCACAAGCTCCTGTACTTCGGGTTGGACAAGAACAAGGACAACGGCACCAACGACGCGGGCTTCTGGTTCCCTCCAGGGCGACGCGAACTGCGATGCCAGCGGCGGCCAGGCACCCGGCCTTTGACGAAGGCGTCCACGCGATCGGCGACATCCCTGGATCGTCGCCGAGTACTCGCTTTGCGCGGCGTGGCGGCGATTGGCACCGCGACCGCCTACCGCTGGGATGGCACCACGCCCCTGGTTCAGATTGCGAGCGCGGTCGCTCCCCTTTGGGGACTGCAAGAACAACCTGGGCGCCGATTTCCTCTGCGCGACGACCAACTCGGGGCCCAGGCCATTCAGCTTGGGAACATCACCACGCCTTGGCTGACCTCGGATGCGACGCTCGGCGTGGCACAACAGTCGTGCCCGCCCAACTTCTTCGAGGGGCGGAATCGACCTTACCGCCGCGTTCGCGATAATTGGCGGCACCGTGCCGTCGTGCTTCCAGCACGCGTTCATTAGCGACACCCGTTCGTCGACCTCGTTGACGACGCTGTTCGACTACGCGCGCGTCAGCTCGGGCAGTGCAATACGACCCTGTCGACACAGCAGAACGCTGGCGGTCTCCTGCTACGTCGATCAGCATCAGCACCGGCACCGTCTCGTCCGGCACCGACACGGCCACGCTGATCACAGGGACCAGCACCTTCAGCGGGACCTGACCTGGTATCTGTGCGGCCCGATCGCCAGCCCGACCCTCCTCACTGCGACAACGACAGCAACGGCGCTAACCACGGCGTCTTGGTGACGACGACCACCCGGTAACCGCCAGCGGTTCTACACCTCGGGCACGGCCGAGGGCCTGACCTCGGTCGGACGCTACTGCTGGCATGCGCACTTTGAGCCGAATGCCGCGTCGAAGCTCACCCAGGGGTCAAGCCTGCGGACGACGACGGAACCAACGAGAGTGCTTCACCGTCGGTCAGGTGAACCCGACGCTGACTACGTCCGCAAGCTGCTTGCCACAAACGGGCAGTGCGTCCTCAGGACCGGAACGCTGAGCGATACCGCGACGCTCTCCGGGACCGCCACCGAACCGGGTACCAACGGCACCGGCGGAGATACGGGCTTATACAAAGTCGATCCAACGCCAGCCCCGTCGCGACCGGCGGCACCATTAACTGGACCCTCTATGGGCCTAGCTGCCGGAGCCACGAAGTCAACGTCACCGGCGTCGGCGGCGGTGACCGGAGGTGGCGTACCTGTATGGAGCCGACGAGCTACACGCAGTGCTCGCCGACGAGTCAGTACGTACACCTTTGTCGCGAACTACACCGGCGACCTTCGAACACCACCACGCTCCGCTGACAACGAATACGTGCGCCTCGCCGGGCGCAGACGAGACGATCACCATGATCGGCTCCATTGGTTCACGTCAAGCAGGGTGGCGCTGCCGAATGACCGGGTGGTCCTAACCACGTCGGGGGGCACCTGAACGGCACGCTTGCGGTCACCCTCTATTCGGGCAATAACTGCGGCGCCACGTCGGGTTCCGCAATCAGCGGAGCAGTCCTATTCGTTTAGCCCGTCGGCGTGCTGGTGGGCGATGCAGTGGACCGTCTACCAGACCAGCAACACGGACCCGGCGACAGGAACTCACGACGTTCACGTCGGTACCAACCCCGACGGAACGGCCGGAGGGAGCCGCTGGGAACGCTACTCGTGGTTTGGTTCACTACCACGACAACAACCTCACCAGCCGGCTGATCAATGCCGAACGTCTGCTGTGTCGCCCGTCCTGTTAAACCGCGGCCGAAAGAGGTTAACAACCAAAAGGTGAGGCCCCGGCGATCGCCGGGGCCTCTATCTCTTACGGCGAGGAAGTCGATCGTTCGGTTACGCGCGCCGACGTGGAAGCTCGTGGAGCCGGGAACCGATCCGCTGCCCGTTCACGAGCTTGGCGGTGCAGTCGGCCGCTCCGCCCGCCCACGAACCGCCGTACAGGCCAAAGTTCCCATCGTCGAGCGCCAGGTAGCCTCAGGGCCGCCGGCGACGAAGACGCCACCCTGGTAGCCATTACAGGTTCACGTACGGTGTCGTGGTGGACGTCGTCGACGTTGCAGACCGAACGACGTCATGCCAGTTCGCCGCGCCGTTTCCGTTGTTGTCCACGACCGGCGGCGTCACGAGCGTGTTTCATCCACGCTGCGCGGTGGTGCCGCCACCTGGCTTGTGACCGCCGCCCGCCCGCGGTGGCGAGCGCGCTGCCGGGCCATGAGGCCGTGCACTACCACGAGCTTGGCGATAAGTGCGCCCTCGAGGACGCCTGGCCCGAAGTGCGTGAGTGCGGATCCAATCCGCATGGTTCAGAACCTCACCTGCCGCTTGCGTCGGCAGCCCGGCTGACTGGAAGTCCCTGACTTGCGCAGTCCCGTGGCTTTGCGTCCACAGCCCACGCTGGGTTTGCCCTTGATCAACGGCCGTGCACCGACTGAGAGCCGATCCGGCGGCGGCGGGGGCGTGAGCGAGGTGCATGCGGTCGCGCCCTGAGCTGCTGGGGAACAGCCTGGGCTATTCGGGGCGACCCATCAATGACGGCATGGTACCAGCGATCCCGAGTGCCGGTCTCCACCAGCCTGAACCGAACCCACCGGCACTGCCGTCCTCGCCCCGGCAGGCTGTCGAAGAAGTGCAGATAGGCACCGCCAAAGAACGGCCCGCTCGTCACCCAGCGGGACCGAACTTGGGTCCGCCGATCGCTGCCCGTGGTGCGCCCGCGCACCGATGAGTATCAACAGGCCGACACTTTCCGCGAAGTGGGTCGGAACAGGGTGCTGACGGGGGTACTGGTACTGCTACACCCACAGTGACACGAGTCCTGCCGCAGCCATGGGGGTTAAGCGTGCGACTCGTGACGGAGGTTGAGGGATCCATCCCGAGTCGGAACCCAGGTCGGTTTCAGGGTCCGCGTCGCATGGTCCTTCCGGGGAGGAAGGGTCAGGATATGGGGACGGTCATCAGGAGGATCTTCCCGAGCACAGGTGCGACCGCGCCAACCACGTCGCGCCCGCAGACCACGCAACATGGCTTTGCGTGTGTGACGGGGAAGCTTCGGCGCTTCTACACCAGGGCCGCTCTTCGCAGGGTCGATTGACCAGAAGACTGGCCGCAAGACTAGGTCAACCATGGTCGAGGAGACCGTGCAAATGGCAGACCAGGACAAGACTTCGGTTCGGCAGCGCCCGCGCCTTCGGCTGCTGGCTGGCTAGCGCTCGCCTCGATCCTCGCGCTAGCCATCCTCGGCCCATCCGCTGCCGGCGTGTCGGCCTCGACGCAGCTCGCGCCAGGTCCACGCCAATCAGTAGCGCGCCTCGCCGTTCCAAGGCAGCGACGAGGAATGCGCAGGCGCGAATCTCGCTCCTGGTGAGGTGCTCTGGCACTTCGTCCTCGTGCAGACGGCCGCGCCCGTGGCGGCAGGCTCGACGTCTGACGGCGACATTCCAGACCGCGGGCGTGGTCGTTGTCGGAGCGACGAAGAAGACCGGGGGCACCTTGCACTTCCAACGTGACGACCGGAACAGATACGCCTGCCGGCGCTTTCACGAACGTGAATGGCGGTCGAGCTCAACCTGAGCCACATCTGCTCGGGCGGCACCATCACCACGACCACCACAACCACCACCGCGACAACGACCACAGGTACCACGACAACCACCACGGGTACCACCACAACACAGTGATGCCCGCGTAGGCCATCTGAAGGAGGAGGAAAGCGCTCGCGCCCTCCCCGTCAACAGCAGGAGACCGGGATGCGGCAACGGCCGCTCCCGGTCTGCTTCATCTGTGTACGTCGATCAGGGGATCTGGCGGAACGGGAAATAGGCTGCGAAGCCGATGGCGTACGCGACGATGTATCCCCCAGGCCACGAAACGTGGCAGCCCGCTGCGTACTAGGAAGATAGCCACCCGCTACGGCCAGGGCCGGCACGACCGGCAGGAAGTAGTACAGGTACGTCACGCGGTTCGTCACGAGGGCGAGGCGCAACGAACGGAGTAGTTCGCCGCCATCCAGGTGACGCTCCATCTGACCAGCTGGTCGTGTGTCCGCTAGGCTAGCCAGATGGCGAACAGGCAGGCGAACGGGATGGCGCTCGCCAGCAGTGGGTTGAGGGCACCGCGTGAGTCGATGGACGGTGCCGTTGTCGCGACCCCGCGGCGTCGATTGTTGTCACGTCGACCCTGAGGTGTTGATCTGGCGGGTGTTGAGGGGGCCATTGCCACGGCGGGCTGCTGATGCCGACGCAGAAGCCACCGTGATCAACCGATGCCTGCAGGCTCGCGCCGTAGCGGAGTCATGTGCACGAGATGTGGTCGAGCGGCGTGGCGAATGTCGTGAACCGCGCATCGAGGGATCGAAAGCCCCGCGATCGACACGACCGAGAAGCTGACCAGCAGGACGATCGCATTTCAACGTCGGGCCGGCTAAGGCGGCGCTCCCTCCGCCACGTTTCCGCGATCGCTAGCAGCGGCAGGAGCAGCAGCGCGACGCGGGGCATAGACCGCCGTCAGCTTGATCAGGAAGCCCACCCCGACGCGGACACCCGCCAGGACCCATCGCCGGCGGATGGCGAACCAGGCGCCGACCGATGACCGCGGCAAGGACGAGCATGTCGAGTGTTCCCAGCCGGCTGTGGACAAAGGTCAGGTTGTCGAACGCAAGAAGTGCGACGGCCAGGGATCGCGGGTGGGCCGTGCCACCTGCGGATCGAACGATGCCGTACAGCGCAGCCAAGACGGCCATCCCGGCGATGAGGCTCGGCGAGCCGCCAGCCGACGCCGTTGTCGCCAACGAGGGCCATCAGAGCCGGCGATCAACAGCTTGCCGAGTGGAGGATGCTCTGCGTTCGGGTCAATCCGATCGGCGCCCCGGCGTAGGGCGCGCCCGGATCGACGGCGATGCCTAGCGGGGTGCGCGCCGCGTTGACGTAGTAGGCTCTCATCGAAGATCAGGGTGCGCGGCGGGACGATCAAGCCACACGCCGCGACACGACGAATGCGGCAAGCAGCACGATCGGGGGAGCGTTGCCGGCTGCCGAGCCGCAGGGCCAAGCGGCGGGCCGATTCGATCAGGGCGATGCCTCGAGGGCCGCTTGCTGCACGTCGCCTTCGGCCTCGGACGGACGCGCCTCGGTGGACGATTCGTTCACGCCGACTCGTCCGACCCCGGCCTGTCGCTCCCGCCGCGTTGGGCGACGGGCGCGATCACGGGACTGGTCGAGATCACAAGTTGCGGCAGGTTGCTGCCCGTGCGGCTCGAGTAGTCCACCAGGTCGCCGGACGCCGTCGCTGATCGCGAAGCTGACCGTCGTCGAGGTCACGATCGCCGGTTTGACGTCGAACTCCACCCAGGTCCCAGTGCCCACCGCCCTGATGTGGCCAGGGGCCACGCTGATCGGGCGGCGCGTTGCTCCGGTGATGCCCGTCTCCGTCCACCCGTTCCCAACCGAATACGCCGCTCCGCCATTCGTGCCGTGGCGTCGACGACGAATAGGCGAGCTTCGCGGCTTGGACCGTACCGGCGAGGCTGGAACGGCGAACGAGGTAACTGCGATACTGCCCCGACTTGACCCCGAGCGTCGTCGTCGTGCCGAAGTTCTTCGTCTGCTTATTGGGGCGGATCTCGGCATCCGCGCTCGGGACGACCGTGCGTATTGGGTTCCCGTCTGGAGCATACGTCGCCGTAAACGTGCCGGACGCATTCGCCGTCACCGTATGGGTCGCGGCTCCGCCGTCCGGACCACGACTGGAAGGCGTAGGTCCCGGCCGCGATCGTCTGCGGCGAGGTCGCGGTGATCGAGTTGGACGATCCCTGGATGACCGTACGAGAGAACGGCGCCGTCGATGGGACCCGTCGACGGTCAGCGACAGTCCGGATGGGACCGTGGCGAACGAGAGATTCACGGTCTTGGGGTCGATCCGGCGGGTCACTGACGCCGAGGCCCCGTTCGAGTCCGTGGCCGTCAGGATCAGTTCGAGATACGACGGATAGTCGTGATCGGGTGCCGTGAACGAACCTGACGCGACGCCGCTGAACGTCTGGATGTCATGGCTGTGGCAATTCGACGGGCAGTGCTGGATCCGGAGCAGCCAGGATAGCCCGGTGGCCGGGATGGTCCCGTCCTGTGCGTCCGTGGCCGATCCCGAGAACTGGATCACCTCGCCCACCGCAGCCGTGGTTCCCGCGACCGGGGTTTGGATCACCGGCACCGGCGGTCATTACCCAGCGGAGATGGTGATGCTGTCTGTGTCCGTGAGGCCACCTGGATCCGGTCACCCTCAGGCTGGTCGTCACCGTCGCCCGCCGTCTGGTAGACCCAGGTCGGCGTCGGACTGGTCGGATCGTCAGAAGGCGCCGTCGCCGTCGAGGTCCCACGCGTACGTTAGCGGCCCCGCCTCAGGGTCGGTCGAACCAGTCCCGCTGAAGTTCACCGTGAGCGGGGCCGCACCGCTTGTCGGGCTCGCCTGCTCGACTGCGTCGGGGGCTGGTTGCCCGACGAGAACGCCACCTTGCGGATGGTGCTGGTGTCGAAGTCGACGTAGTAGAGCGCACCGTCGGGGCCGATCTCGAGGTCTACCGGATCCGCGGCCGGAGCGAGGAAGACGGCCCGGGTGGCTGGGTCTGGTCTGGCCGTTGGCCCCCTTGGCCATCCACCAGATGCAATTGCGATTGTGGTCCGCGAAGAACAATCCACCGCGGTATCGCGTCGGGAAGTTGCCACCGGTCTCGGGTAGAAGGCCATACCGGCGATCGCAGAGCCACCGGTGGGGCACGTCTCACCGGCGACGACGTTGCCGCTATGCGCGTACGTGTAGACCGGGGCGGTGATGGCGCCGGAGCCGGCCGCATAGAGGTTCTCGCAGATGTCCAGGTTCGGCGCTGTCAGTAGCCGGCCGTCCGGCCGACACCCTCGTAGCAGGGCCAGCCGAAGTTCTCGACGGTCGCGTCGCCGATGCTGGCGACGCGATTGATCTCTTCCCAGTTGTTCCAGCCCACGTCGCCGACCCAAAGCTCGTTGGTGCCGGGGCGGAGCCTGAAGCGGAAACGGGTTCCGGAGGCCGTAGGCGATGATCCGTTGCTTGTTCGGGTCGGCGCTCGCGGCGAACGGATTGCCGGCGAAGGCCGCACCGGTGACAGGGTCGACGCGCAGGATCGCGCCGTCGAGTGTCACCGGATCACCGGTCGTCGAGGTCGTCGCCGCGCTGAAATGCGCCTGGACCCGGGCCGCGTTCAGGGCCGTCGGATAGACGGCGACCTCGTCGAGGCTGCTGTTGAAGTACAGGCCGTACGTCGAGTTGTATCGGCCGAGGTTGAGCTGGCGCGGCGCTGCTGGTGAGCAGCGCTGCGGGGCGATCACCTCGGCGGTAACGTCAACGCCGGGTCCTTGTAGAGTTTGGTATTCCCGGTGCCACTACCGCTGCGAGCGATGGCGAAATAGTGCCAGTTGGTGTCGGCGGTCGTCCCTGTTTCCTGGACCACGACCGAAGAATCGTTGTCGAACGTCAGCTTGTTGTTCAGGAAGAAGACGTTTCCTTGTGTCGCCTTCGAGTAGATGAGCTGATAGTAGGTACCCGCGTCGGCCCGCTTCGCCCAGAACTCATACGTCAAGGGTCCGTTGCCCAGGTCAAGCGGATTGGCGTCGGGAACGGCGAGCGTAGCCAGTGGTTCCGTCGAGGCGGACTGCCGTGTTCGCGTCGCCGCTCAGGACTCCTGGCTGTCCCAGCGTGACTCCGCCGGTGTATGTGCCGGTATTCGTGCCCGCCGAGTCGGCCGCCGTCGTCCCCGACGATCTCGCCTAGACGCCAATAGGCCACAGGCGCGTCCTCGGAGTACGGTCGTCGCGTAGCCGTTGCCCGTCGGGGCGCCATCGGTCCGCACGTCTTGGCTGCGAAGTGCGCCCCTTCCGCCGATGGTGGGGCCATTGCGCCGCCGGGCGGATCGCCGCAGGGATTCTTCGGGGTGGGCGTCCCGGTGAGGGAGCCTCCAAACTCGGCCGTAGTCCTCCTGATTGAAGTTCGCGCCGTCGCCCCCGCTGACATAGAGGGCGCCGTCGGGGCCGAACCCCAGCGCACCGATCGGAATGGCTCGGGAACTGTTGACACCAATCTTCGATGAGGACCGTCTCAGGTCCGGAAATGGTCTTGCCACTGACAGTGAAGCGCGACAATCGACCACTGACGACGCACCCATCGGTCAGTAGGCCCTGGAGGCGTCGGGCAGCCATCGTTCCGGCTGCCAACGGGCCCCGAACCACCCAGGACGTGGTCGTAGGTGTACAGGACGTAGGACCCATGGTCGCAATGGCAACGCCGGGTTGGTGAGACTGGGGTCCAGGGCTAGCCCGAGCAGACCACGATCCCAGTAGTTGTGGACGTTTGTCGTCAGCACCGAGAAGCGACGCTGGTGAAGTGTCGGCGAGGCTGCCATATACCTTGATCACACCGCTCTTCTCCGGCCACGGAAGACTCCGTCCGTCGGCAGCGAACTCGAGGTTCGTCGGGTTCACGAGACCACTGGAAGACGATCGACTCGGTGAAGCCAGCCGGCAGGGTGCTGGCCGTCGTATCGACGGCGCCAGGTTTGAGGACCACGCAGTCCTTCTTGGCCGGGGCGGTCTTGCCGAGCAGCTTCTCCCGGCATTTGCCGCCCGCCGGGCCCGCCGCTTGACTCGCCTGGGGCCCGACCCCAGGCAGAACGGAACCGAGGATGAGGGCTGCGGCAAGAAGCGCCAGGAATCGACGGGGTCGACGCTTTGTCAAGGGCTCGATATGGAGTCTCATGTCCCCTCCAGGGAGCTGACGCTCGGGTCGCGGATAACCACGTGCTAAACGTTGCAGAAGGAACCGCAGTGATCCATTCGTCGCCGAAGCCGGGCCCCAATTCCTACCTGCCCCGGCCGGCGTTCGTACTATAGCCACGCTTGCGGCCAGGTGGTCCTGGTACTTAGACAGATACTCGACTTCCTGGTGCACGGCAGCACCATCCCGCAGGTGCTCGCTCCATATACTGAAGATGTGCGGGTGGCTGGAACGATGAATATGGCGCTCGATCCCGCCCGGCCACTCGACGCTGACTAGGTCCGCCTCCAGGCCCTTGCGCGTCACCTACCTGATCACCTCCAGCAGCGGAGGCGGCGCGGAACAGCAAGTCCGGGCGTTGGCGCTGGCGTTCCGGCGACGTGGCTGGGACGTCAGGGTTGTGTCGATGCTCCCGCTCGAGGCGCTGTTCCTGGAACTCCGACAGCAGGACGTCCTGAGTCGCGACGCTGGGCATGTCAAAGGGCGTGCCCGATCCTCGCGCCCTGATCAGATCTCGCGCAGGTTGCTCCGGCGCTGGCGGCCGGACGTACTGCACGGCCACATGGTCCACGCGAACCTGCTGGCCCGCCTGTCGCGGCTCACCGTCAAGACCCCCGTCGTGCGTCTCCACGATCCACAACCAGGACGAGGGTGCGCAATGGCGATACCTCGCGTACCGCGTTACGGACAGGTTGTCGGACGTGACGACGGAGCCGTGAGCCGGGTCGCCGTGGAGGCGGCCATTCACCGCCGGGCGGTCCCAACGAAGCGGATCCGGCTCATCCCGAACGGGCATCGCGCTCGAGGAGAACGGTCGGGATCCAGCCCTTGCGTGACGCCAAGCGGCGGGAGCTAGGGGCTGTCCGATCGCGCTTCATCTGGCTCGCCGTCGGTCGGCTCGCGAAGGCCAGCGCCTATCCCGACATGATCGCTGCGTTCCGGCGGAGTCGTCGATGCCCACCCACGGGCAGCGCTTCGTAGTCGCCGGGTGGGGCCACTCGAGGGGGAGATCAGGTCGGTCGATCGACCGGGCTGGTCTTCAGCGACCAGGTCTTGCTGCTGGGCCTGCGGTCCGGACGTTTCTGCGCTGATGCGAGGCGGCCGACGCCTTCGTCATGTCGTCGGCGTGGGAAGGCATGCCGATCGTCCTGCTCGAGGCTTGCGCAAGCTCGCTGCCGATCGTCGCGACCGATGTCGGTGGTAGCAGGAGCTGGTCCTCGAGGGGAAGAGCGGGCACATCACCGCCGCTCACGACCCGGGCGGCGCTTGCAGGAGCGATGCTGTCTGTGATGGCGTTGCCCGATGCACGATCGGCTGGTGATGGGCGAACGCGCGCGTGAGTACGTGCTGAGCGCCTTTGACATCGAGACGGTCGCCGACCGCTGGGAGGAACTCTACCGGAGCCTCCTTCAGGTCAGGTGATGCCGGATCACTGCCTCCAGCGCGGGATCGCCTCCGCCGACTCTCCTATGCGTCGCGACGGTGTCAGCAACACTTCGCCACTTCGTCAACCCGTATGCGCGCGCCACCTCCGAGCCGCCGGATGGAGGGTTGAGGCGGCTGCGAACGGAGCACTCACTGACGACGTGCTACGGGGAGGCGTTCGACAACGTCCACGAGCTCCCGCTGTCTCGATCGATCCTCGACATTCGCGGGATGCGTCGCAAGCTACCGGGCCTTCTCAACCATTCTTGGAAACGCAGCCCGACATCGTTCATGCGCATACGCCGATCGCCAGCTTTGTCGCCCGGTTGGCGGTGCACCGGCTCCCGGTGAGCCGTCGCCCCGCCTTCATCTTATACAGCCCACGGCTTCCACTTCCATCGTGGGGGCATTGGGCGACGAACCAACTCTTCCTGGCGGTGGAACGGCTCGCTGGACGGTGGACTGACCTGGCTGATCGTCATCAACGACGAGGATTTCGAGGCCGCAAAGCGGTACCGACTTGTTCCCCTGAGCCGCCTTGTCCGCATGCCGGGGATCGGGCTGGACACGAACGTCTATTCGCGCGCGAGTGTCGATCCAGGCCGAGTAGCCGAGGCCCGTTCTGCGCTTGGGGTACCTCCGGGCGCGTCTATGTTTGTGGCCCTCGGCGAGCTCAATCGAAACAAAGCGCCAGGCCGATGCCATCGCGGCCCTTGCCGCGATGCGCAACGGAGAGGCGTGGCTCAGTGCTCCTCGGGGAGGGCGACGCGAAACCACAACTCGAGCGCCTTGTCCGCGAAGCTCGGCCTCGCTGATCGCGTCCGCTTCGGTGGCTTCGTCGCTGATGTGCGACCGGTGCTGGCTGGGGCAAACGCCCTCGTCCACGTGAGCAAGCGAGAGGGACTCTCCAGATCGGTCATGGAGGCGCTCACGCGTTGGAGCTGCGCGGTCATCGGGTCATCTGCGCGGGGCAACGCGGAGCCTCGTCGGCGACAGCGGCGTGATCATTCCGATCGGCGATGTCGCGGCGTTGGCCCAGGCGATGGATCGGCTGGTCGAACATCCCGACGAGGCGGAGCGCCATGGTCGCCGCGGCCGGGACCGAATGGTTGAACGCTACGACCTGCGAGTCCTCATCGCTCGACACGAAGCGTTGTGCGAGGACGTGCTCGCGGGACCCAGACCAGGCGATAACGCGCGGTCACCCGGCCGGACGGACAACTGCGGTCAATCGCGGACGGACTCGGTGGCCTGTGCCGACGGGACCTGGGCGCCCTTCGCGGACTCCGCTGATGAGGCGTCGTAATAACCGTGGTAAGCCGACCCGACTGGTGCCTTGGCTCTGGTTGGATCACGGCGCCGAGCACCGTGGCGTCCGCCCTGGTCAGTGACTGGCGCGCCTCGCGGAGAGAGCCGCGGCGGCTCTTCCCCGCATCCACAACGAGCAGCATCCCGTCGACGAACGAGCTGAGGATCGCGGGCGTCAGCAATGATCTGGAGCGGAGCGCTGTCGAAGATGACCAGCTCATATGCCGCCTCGAGGCTGGCGACAACCTTCCTCTCATCCGCTGGGACCCGAGCAGCTCGGCGGGATTGGGTGGGACCGGCCCAGGGTGGTTAGGACGTCCAGCTTCGCGTTCTCCGTGTGCTGTACCACCGCGCTAAGAGGCGAGTCATCCGAGCGCAGCAGGGTGGTGCAGGCCCCGGGTATTCGACAACTCCATGATCTCGTCGATGCCGGGTCGACGCAGGTCAGCGTCGACGAGCAGCACCCGTCGGCCGTTCTGAGCGAACGCCAGCGCGAGATTGGCGCTGGTGACCGTCTTGCCCTCCGAGGGCAGCGCGCTCGTGACGAGCAGCGTCCGGAGGGGACGATCGATCGACGCGAATTCGACGTTCGCCCGAAGGGGTCCAGGAATGCCTCGGCGGCGGACGAACGCGGGTATAGCAGCGTCGCCAGCGCCGGTACATCTCGCGGCGCCGATCGCCCTTCATCCGTTCGATCGTTCCCAGGGTCGGCAATCCGGTCACGTCTTGGATCTCGTCCGCCCCCTTGACGGAGTCGTCGAGATAGTCCGCCAGGAAGGCGATCGCCAACGCGATGAGCAGTCCGACTCAGGGCCGCGAGAGAGCGGTGAGCGGCGGACGCGGGGGATATCGGTGGATTCCGGTGCGGTGGCCGGCTGAACGACACTCAGGAGGTTCGCGGAGCTCGACGACGAGAATGAGCAGCAACTCGGCATATGTGGACCGCAAGTCGATCAGGCGAGCCTGCAATGTCTCCACCTTCGAGTCTTCCGCAGTCGTCCGATCGGTCTTGTTGGTCGAGCCGGCTGACCTCAGCCATGTGTTTGATTGATCGCTCGCGCACGGCGGCGAGATCCTGGTCGACAGCCGTCTGGATATCCTCGGCGCGACCCTCCAGGGCCGGTGATGCCGCGATCAACCCCGAGGCAAGGGGCGTTGGCGATCGCAGCGGCGCGGCCGGGATCGCCGTCCCGAGCGGTGATGGTCAGGAGCGCGCTGTCGGGGGCGGCGGCCGCCTCAACACGCTGCGCGAGAGTGGTCGACGTCTCGGTGAGCTTGAGTCGCTCGATCGCGTCGTCAAGGATCCGGCTTGCGTCGTTTGCGACCGCTCGCGCGTATGTCGTGGACAGTCGCTGGGAGGACGAAGCTGGCTGTAGTCCGGGTTCCGCCGGACAACGATTGGGCCGACGATCCAGCATCAGCGCGAAGCCTCGTCAGACCACTGGCCAGGCGTTCGTAACCGCAAAATGCGACAGCCCCCCGGCCAGGATCGCGCTCGCGATGATCAGTGGCCACCATGCTCTGATGACCCCCAATTGGCGACGAAGGTCACGGATCTCCCCTGCGTGAATGCATGCGCGCCAACGGGCGTCGGCTCGTGGCCCGCAGAACTATACCCGCAGCCATATTGACCCGCCGTGGCCCGATCAGCCGACGGTGCTGGGACGCACCGTCAAGGAGGTCCAGAAGGTCGGATTCCGGGTACGATCGTCGACCGTGCCGAAAACCGACTACTCCGCGCCGCATCCCCTCGCCCGCCCGGACATCAGGCCGCGCGAGCTGGAGCTACGTCACCCGCGTCTTGACGAGTGATGTTCTGGCGATGGGCCCGTTCACCGCCGAGTTCGAGAACCGGATCGCTGACCTTGTCGGGCGGGCCACGCTGTCGCTGCAGCAGCGGCACCGCCGGCGCTTCACATGGCCATCCGCGCCCTCGGGATCGGCGATGGCGGCGAGGTCGTGACGACCGCTTCAGCTTCATTGCCTCGCGCGAATTGCCTGCTATACGAACGGGCACACCTCGTTTTGTCGACATCGAGGAAGAAACGCTGGGCCTGGATCCGCGACTCGTCGCCTCGATCTCCGGCGATCGCGTCAGGGGATCCTGCCGGTACACGTCTTCGGCCGGCCGTGCCGAGATCGAGGAGCTGTCGGCGATCGCGAGCCAGCATGGCTGGTCGATGATCGAATACGCCTGCGAGGCACTGGGTTCGACTGACTGCCGATCGACCTATTGGCAGCTTTGGAGATGCGAGCGTCTTCGCGTTCTACGCCAACAAGCAAGATCACGACCGGGAGGGCGGTATCGTCGTGACCGACTCGGACGAACTTGCCGACACAATGCGAAGCCTCCGGAACCAGGGGCGCGATCGCGATGCGACATGGCTGCGCCACGTTCGCCTCGGCTTCAACTACCGGCTCGACGAGATGTCGGCGGCGGTCGGCGTCGCCCAGCTCGAGCGGCTTCGACGAGTTGCGCCGCGGCACGCGAACGTGTCGTTGCCGGGTATGCCGCCGCCCTTGGCGACAGGGACTGGCTGACGCTGCCATCGACGCCACCCGGCAGATCTGTCGACTGGTTCGTCTACGTTGTCAGGCTCGATCCGTCGATCGACCGCAACGAGGTGATGAAACGACTGGACTCGGCGGGTGTGGCGAGCCGCCCGTATTTCACCCCGCTGCACCTACAGCCGTTCTATCGCGAGCAATTCGGCTATCGACCCGGTGACTTTGCCGGTCACCGAACGCGTCGCCCGCAACCACGCTGGCCCTTCCCTTCTCGACACGGCTCGCGGAGGATGACATCGCCCATGTCGCCGATGTCACTCATCGCCGCCGCCTCTGCTGGCGAGACGCTGACGTGTCGTACTGTGGCGTCATCGAGGGCGACTCGACCGGACGCCGTGTGAAGAAAGCGAGCGTGACGACGATGGGGCTGACAGCCGACCAGGAAGCACTCCTGCCGACCGACGAAGACGTGGACTTCTACGAGGAGCACGGTTACTACGTCAGTCGGAAGGTTCTGCCGGATGAGGTTATCGACGCGGCTGTCCGCGGCGCCGAGCGGCATTGGTCGGCGAGCGCGACTGGCGGCTTCCGATCAGTTCCGGATCGGCGACTGGAAGCCCTCGGACGGCGATACCATCCGCAACTCCGAGTACACCGCTCTCTCCAGGATCGCGAGATTCGAAGCCTTGTGGAAGTATCCGTGATCGGGGCGATCGCCGCGCGGCTGACGCGTTCGGATGAAATTCGGCTTTGGGATGACCAGCTGGTCTCGAAGCCAGCCTCGTCGGGGCCGAGTGGTCCGGTCGTGGGTTGGCACACCGACCGTGCCTACTGGATGACCTGCACCTCGGAGGGACATGCTGACGGCGTGGATCCCGCTTCATGATTGCCCGGTCGAGATGGGCCCCGTCATCTACATCGACGGAAGCCACCGATGGCCAGACACTGCAGGATCGATGCGACACTTCAATTCGCCGGACCTTGACTCGCTCGAGGCTCGGTTCATCGGCGATGGCTCCGAGTCGAGAAAACGGGTCATCGCCGCCCTTGAGAAGGCCAGATGAGGCTTCCATCACAGCCGCATGATCCACGGCAGTGACGTGAATCGGGGCACATTTCCACGAACGTCACTGGCGCTCCATATGCAAGACGAAAGAACCGGTATCAGGTGTATCGAAACGAGGAGCTGGCACGCCGTGGCACATCACGAACGACGATCTGTGCCGGAAGGATGCTGATGGGCATCCCGACTATTCGGATCCGGCTGTATTCCCTGTCCTGTTCGAGGGCGAACGGAGCCTGAAACGCTCGACTCGTAGACCGGGAATGAGCCCCCGTCACCCTCATGGCCGATCTGCTCCGCGCGGGTGAGGCCGGCTGGGGACGACCGGCTAGACGGTTGTCGCCAGAGACGTCTATCACAGCGCCGGCTATCACCCGATTCGCCGCGGCCTCGGGCGGCGGTGAGGCGTTTCTCGTCGTGATCGGTGACGGGGCACGTGGCCTTGCCTGGCCCTACCTGCTCCGCGGGTAGTAGCCGATGTCGATGGCCTGGAGGACTGCGGTGCCACCGATATCGACTCGGTCTACGGGTACCCTGGCCGCGATCGCATGGGGTTGCGACCCCGGCGACCCGTTCCTTGCCGCCGCATGGGACGACATCTGTGACCTGTGGCGGAGTCAGGGCGCGGTGGCGGCGTTCACCCGATTCCATCCACTTCTTGAGAACGTCAACCTGGCTCGCGGTTTCGCCGATGCTCGAGCCGGGCTTGGCGGACCTTCGGTGGACACGGCGACAGGTCCGATCGTTGCCGGCGGGCGGACGGGTGTCCATCGATTGCACCCTGGATGACGCCGAAGCTCTCGCAGGATATGCCAGGGTCCTGCGCCGGGAGATCGCTCAGGCAAGGCGCGCTGGTGTCGTTTACAGAGCCCGATCGAGGACTGGTCGGAGATCGACGCGTTCACCCGGCTTTACGAGGCGACAATGGCACGCAACCGCGCAGCGTCGCGGTACGGCGTCTCCGCGAGACGACGCTCTTCGGCTTCGCGAGTGAGCTCGAAGGTCATCTCCACCTGCTTGTTACCCGGTTCGAGGGTGTCGTAGTCGGCGCCGGTCTCTTCACCGAGTTCGACGGGATCGTTCGAGGCTCATCTGGTCGGCACGGATGAGACCCAGCGTCGCCTTTCGCCGCTCAAGGTGATGCTCGACGACGCCCGTATGGTGGGCCAGTCGGCGGGGTGATCGGGTCCTGCATCTGGGCGGTGGTCGCGGTGGTCGCGAGGACTCGTTGCTCGCATTCAAGGGTCGTTTTTCGCCGCGACGGCAGCACGTTCCGCACGGGACGGTGGGTTCTCGATCCGCCTTCCTACGCGGAGTTGGTGGAACGTCGCACGCGAGCTCGCGGCGGCGCGTGGTCTCGAGGCGGACGATCCTGGCTGGTTCCCCGGCCTATCGAGCGCCGCTCGTCGCGCCGGACATGGTCCCGTCCACGCCCGATTGAACCGGCGACAACGGGATCGCGCGTTACCCTCGGGCGGACCGTTGACGGGGGAAGCTCGGTCGCCGGACAGATCCCCTCGGCCACGCCGCGGCCCAGAACTCGGGCCCCGTGTCGGATCCGGACTGGCTGTATCCGGGCCGTGGATCATGGCGCCGATGGTCCGCCGGGCGATGGTCAGATCGAGGTGTCCTCGAGCGATGATCGACGTACCACACGTCGAGCGAGAGGCGTTCGTTCCACGACAAGATCTGTTCGGCCGCTCACCTGGGCCCAGCCGGTGATGCCGGGCCGGACGGCGTGGCGGCGGGCTTGATCGACGGTGTACCGGGGAAGGTACCGCACGAGCAGCGGTCAGAGCCCGATGAAGCTCATCTCGCCACGCACGATGTTCACGAGCTGCACGGCAACTCATCCAGGCCGGTGCGGCAGATCATGGCGGCGCAAAAACGCGGCACTCGAACTCCCGTCGCCATTTGCAGGCCGCGCTACAGCCGGCGGGGTTGCCGCAGCAGATCGCGTCGCGCATCTCCATCGTCCGGAACTTCAGGATCGTGAATGGAACCCCATGCCGACCGACACGCACCTGCCGGAACGGGACCGGCCGGTCAAGCGAAGCCGGACACCGATGGCGGGATCGCAATCCAGCGGAGACAGGACCACCAGCGCCGCGACCGAGGGCACCGGATCCATCAACCGGCCCAGCGCATCGCTTCGATCCAACCGGCGTCCGATCCAGGCGATCACCGCCTGGCCCTGGCAAAGAGCGACGTCTGTCGCCAACGTCATCGCCTGTTGGCTCGCCGATTCGGCCTTCCGGTGTCTGCGGCCCAACCGGTCGCCCGCAGCGCGACGAAGTGGCTCCCCCTGTTTCTCGACCTGGCGCAGCTGGACATTCCACGGCCATGGTCGACGGCGAGCCATGGCGGCACTCTGTCGAGAGCGCATGGGCTGGCTCTGGCGCGGGGCCACCGCACCGGGGATCCCGCCCAGCCGCCGTGGACACGTCATCGGTCAACGCGCTCGACTTGAGACCTGCGAAGCTGGCAAGGGCGGGCCTAGGGGCCGAAGTGCGTCGGCCCCGGAGCTTCGCCTGGATGCTGACGCCGCAACGCAGGCACGAGCGCCCACGAGCACGATCGCGAGACAGCCAGACCGATCACGATGGACAGCAAACGACTCGAACACTCGCTGATGTTGACACAAGCCCCGCCATGCCGGAACGTCATCCCGGCTAACGGCTCCGCGACCCCTCACACTATGTGCTGGGCGAGCCCTTGGGCTCATGGGAGTTGGCGTGAACGAATGAGGTCGCGTTGGCATACGCACTCACGGGGTCGTACCTGCGGACGCGCTAAGCGCCTCGGATGGTTCGTGCCCGGCGTACTGGCTTCGCCTGGTCATCGGTATTGCTGCGAGTGGCCCCGTCGCGCGGGCCCTTGGCAGCGGCAAATCGTTGCGTGGCTCCTCATTGTGAGTATTGGGCTCGTCCTGTCAGCGACGCTGACCCCGTCTCCGAATTCGAGACATCCGCTGCGGGTGTCAGAGTCTGCGACCTGACAAGGATCGGGCCGGCGCCGCTTGAGGATCTTCGGTCGCTCAACGACGACTCTGAATATCGTCCTGTTCCTCCCGCTTGGGGTGGCGGTGGGCTTACTGCAGAACAGTCGACGCAAGGTGGCCATCATCCTGGCCGTGGCGGCCATGCCGTTCGTCATCGAGGAATCCAGTTAGTTGCGACTTCCCTCCACCGCGGATGCGAGAGCGCGGACGTCTCCGATAATCTCACCGGCTTGATCATTGCGCTTCGCCGTCGGTCAGGGGCTGAGGCTCGGTGCCGGCCTGACGCTGCGGCGTGCACCGATCGCCGACGGTCAGGGCGATGTGCCGGTCCGGTCGTGGCTGACGCCGTCGTGACCGGCAAGTGAGATCGATCCGTCGTTGGCGTGAGCGCCTGCCTCAGGAGACTTCTTCAAGGCTGCCATGACGCTCGTGGCTGGGACCGGTGCGGCTGCAGGTCATCGTGATCGTCAGCGCGCCCGTCCTGACCCGGCTCTACTCTCCATCCGAGTACGGGATCCTGTCCGTCGCCACCTCGATCTTGTTCGTCCTGATCACGGTCACCTGCCTGCGCTACGAGTTCGCTGTTCCTCTGCCCGAGGACGATGTGGAGGCCGCGAACCTCCTCGCCCTTTCGTTGGCAGCGAACCTTGGGATGAGCGTCGCTGCCGGTGTCGTGTTGTGGCTCACTGGCCCGTGGCTGGCAGAGCTGTTCGGGCTTTCTGCCCTGGGCCACATTCGTCGTCCTGCTGGCTGTGGCGCAGTTTGGTGGCGGGATCTCTTCCGCCTTCACAAACTGGGCGCTGCGTGCCATGGACTTCTCGGCCCATCGCAGTGAATCGCCTGACGCAGAGTGGCACACTCGTTGCGGTCAGATCGGCGCTCGGCACCAGCCGGCCTCGGCGCGCACGGTCTGTTTCTCGGCGCGGTCGCCGGGAGCGTTGCGGGATCGACCCCGAATTGCCCAAGCGGCCTGGCGCCGCGAAGCGTCGGTGTTCCGTCGCGTAACCCGAGCCGGCGTCCTCGTCGCGGCCAAGCGATACCGCCGGTTCCCGATCTTCTCGAGCGGGTCTGCCGTCCTCCGGAGCGCTCGGCGTCCGCGCACCGCTCCTGCTGCTGGTGGTCTTCTATGGAGCGGATGTGGGCGGCCAGTACGCTCTCGCCGAGCGCCTGCTCTACCTGCCGCTGACCCTCGTGGCGGGGGTGCCGTCGGGCAGGTCTTCGTCGCGGAGGCCGCCCGCCTCGCCCGGGAGGAACCGAGGGCTGGCCGCACTCTTCCGACGGACAACATGGTCGCTGGCTCAGATTGCGATCGGCCGCGATTCTGGGTTGCGATCGCCGCCCCCTTCCTCGCCGCTCCTGATCTTCGGTAAGGACTGGCAGGAAGCCGGTCTGTATACCGCTGTCCTGGTCCCGATGTTCTGCGTCACGTTCCGTGGCGACATCGACAGGCACGTCCTGTACGTCGTCCAGCGCCAGGGCCTCACACCTCGCCCGTGAGATCACTCCGTCTGAGCCTGCTTGGCGGCAGCGTGCTTGCCGCAGTGGCCCTCCATCTTTCACCGCTGGGCGCGGTCGCGGTCATCAGCGGTGCGGGATGCGTCACGTATGTGCTGTATGGGCTGCTGTCCTGGCGTGCGATCCTCGCCTTCCACTCCGGACCTGCGCACGCCGCTCGCGGGGCCGGAGGAGATCACGGCCGATGCGCCGGACGTCGGGTGGTAGCTCTGCCCACGGCCACGTTGGCAACTCGTCCTCCCAGGCGTTGGATCACGCGCCCTGGTCTGAACTGGTCGGGACCAACGCGCCGCCCGTCTGACGGTGTGCGATCGGGTCGGGTTGGCGTGCGTCTATAACCGGTCTCTTCCGAACCGGATGGCTCGCCACCGCAAGTGCCGAGAACATCCAGAACTCGACGTTGGAGGCGACGCTCCGCTGAAGAGCGAGTAAACCGCGGTCGCCACCAGCAGCGCCACGAGGATCGGCGACCCCAGTGCTCCCGCTAAAGCGGGATGAACCACGCCCCGAGCCAGCATGACAGGGATGCCGAGACTCGCTGCCAATCTCGGCGACCAGATTGTGGGTACTCGATGAGCCCCGTCGTCAGGAACCCGCCGAGCCCGACCCCAACCAGAGGGAGCCGAGGAAGAGACGTAGCGCCGCATCGAGAAGGTCGCCCGGCCGGTCACATTTGGATCGTTGACGACCACCTTGGCGAGGATCGACGCGGCGCCGCCGAACATCGTGTCCGCAAGCAGCACGACGAGGAGGCGCCAGTGACGATGACCGAGGACGATCCAGCCCAGCCTGGCGCGATCGGATGCCCGTCCGGCGTTCAGAGAGGAGCTGTACCGCGCCCGCCCAACGCGCCGATCAGGAAACCCAATACAGGACCCAACGAGACGGTCAGGAGACCGGCGATGATCAAGATCGGCGTCATGATCCACTTCGCCGACCGTGGAAACGGCCCGAGACCGCGACCAGGGCGCCGATGAACGCTGCGCGGGCGGTCCAGATCCGGGTTGTCGCCAAAGAGCGCCAGCCGGCCTGGGTACAGCGGCGAGCTTTTCGCCAAACCCGATTAGGGCGAGCGCCGCGACGCATGCGGCCAGGCGATGACGCCCCACATGATGCGCGACGACGCGACCGTCAGGATCAGGATGAAGGCCGCGGGCACAAGCCCCGCCAGGATCCAGATCTCGAGCTCCGCAGACCGTCAGTCGGACTGGGTGACCACAGGAGCGAAACGCCGCCCAGGACGATGAGCACTGCCAGCGGCCAGATGGAGGCGAACCTGTCGAGGAATCGCGACGCGTGTACAGCGCGGCCAGCACGAAGGGGAGGGCGCCAGCATCACGGACTGCCACGGTCGACAACCCGATGCCACCCTGTCTAAGGATCGTGCCGATCGGACCGATGAGATAGAGCGCTGCCACTAATGACGAAGGCTGGATTCAGCACTCGACCCGTTCGCACCATCACGACGGTGGCTACGGCCGCAGCAGCAGCCAGGACTAGGGGCAACCTGGAAGGCCAGCGACGAAAGGACCGCCAGCAAAGCCCTGCACCGGCCGAGACAACCAGGATGAGGATCCCTCGACGGATGGTCTCGGCCGTCGGTCGAAGTACTCGAGACGCCTTCATATCGGGCGTGTTAACGCTTGGGCTGCACTGGGAACTTCCGTCCTGACGGAGGATGCGCCGTATACCCGTGCGTGCCACGGTCACGCCACCCCGTCGAGAAGAGCGATCGTTGTCGCGACGACCGGCGTCCACGAATAGCGTTCAAGGCGGCCCGACGCCCGTTGCAGCCGAGCTCGTCTGCTCGCTGTGGGTGGTCCAGGAGGCTCGCCGATCGCGCGCAGCCATCGCCGCGATGTCCGCGTCAGGAACCACGATGCCACCGCCGGTCGAGTTGATCATCGTTGCTGTCGCCTCAGTTGCCGTAGCGACTACTGCGCGACCGGCCGCGAAGTACTCCATCATCTTCATCGGACTCCCCCGCCGATGCGCGCTGCAACATCGCACCATGGTGTGCGACCACACAAACGGTCGCGGCCCTGAGGTAGGCGCTGACCCGGTCCCGGTCAGTGACCGATCCAGTCCGGATGACGCGATCGTCGAGGTCGAGCTTCTCAACGAGGCAATCGATCAGGGGCATTTCCGGACCGTCACCAACCAGGACAGATCGGACGTCGGGACGCGTCCGTGCCGCCTCGCCGAAGCCATGAAGCATCGTGCTGAAATCGTTCCACGGCGCGAGGAACCCAACGAACACGACGTAACGATGGGATGGGTCAATCGTACTCGCGTGGCCGCCACGCTCCTGTCCATCGGGTGGAAGCGCTCGGTATCCACGCCGTTCGGGAGGACGTGGATGCGATCTGCGGCAACGCCGTAGCTCGAGATCATGAGTTCCATGATCTTGTCCGACACCGCCACGAACTCGGGCGTGACTCGTCGCGCCAGCCCCATCGCTAACGACCTTGCCTCGGTCGACCAGCGATTCCCGAGGCCCACCATCCGTGTCGCGATCACCGTGGCCGAAGGCGAGGTTGTTTATCTCCCAGACCGGACGGTAGCCAAGCAGCCGAGCTACGAGTACCGCACCAACCAGGCCCGCATCGAAGCGGTAGTACAGGAGCCTCGTCCGACGCCGCATGGCCACGAGGATGGCGAGGCTCGTGCGATTCATTCCACGGATCCGGCGAACCCGACCAGGACCCTTCCCATCCGAACGGTGGAAACGGACACCAACGATCTGCGGGTCGGCGCCGCGGGCGGCCGAGCTCGACGCATCGGCCGGCCGGGACGAACCCACGAGCGATCTCCGTTACATGGGATCGCGACCCGTCTCAGCGCCCGTGAGGTCGACGTCCGCGAGCATGACGATCGGTGCTTTGGCGCGCTCCGGGCTCCTCGACGAATGGAACGCCTCCAGGTGCATCTCGACGCCGGCGCTTCAATCCACCCCTCCTCTGATCCGACTGGTCACGTATCTCACCGCGCCGGGGGTGATGAGCGTAGCTCGCGATGCACTCGCGTCCGGCGATTCGACCGTGACGATCCGTCCCGCCAGGGCGGCCTCGACGGCATGACCGACCATGAGCGGGATGCCTGCCTCAGTCTGGAGGTACGGGTACGTCACAAATGAGTCGTCCGCTTGCGTGGCTATCCGCGCCTGGCCGAGGATCGCCCCCGTGTCGATCCCCTTGTCGACAATGTGAACGGTGACGCCAGCCAACTCCGGGGCGGCCCTCGGCGAACGCCCAATAGGCGCCGTGCACGCCCGCGATAGCGAGGCGTGATCCCGGCATGCATGTTGACGAACGGCGCACGGACGCTTTCGAGGACCTGGGCTGTGATGATCCGCGTTCCGCTCACGATCACGACCTCCGGCGATCACCGTTGCAGCTCGGCGATGCAGGTAGCGGAGTTGACCAGATCGACCTGGACGACTCGATCCTGTGGAACCGGCAGAATCTGCTTTGAGCCTGGTTCGCAGTGTTTCGATACGCGTCTTGGCGCGGGCTCGCAGGATCGGCACGACCAGCAGTGAGAAGACCGCTTGACCGAGTGCACGCGCCAAGCCGATCCGGCGCGACCCGCCGACGGAAGATGGATCGGAGCAGGATATCGGCTTCTCGACGATGACGGCCTCGATCTCAGAATCATGGCTGGCGAGCGGCCTGATAGAGGATGTTCGTCCAGTCACCCGGCGCCGCCAGCATGATGATGGTGCCACGCTGCCCTGCCTATGTCAGTCCCTCCCCCGACGGCCAGCGAGTCAATTCCGACCTCACGCATGCTCATGGGCCGCATCCCGTGCGTCGTCCGGAGCTCCGGAAACGCGTCAAGCACGATCTCGCAGCAGGCGGGGTCGCGGGCTGCGGTGGGTCCGAAGTTATGCGGGTGCCACCACAGAGTGATGGTATGCCCGCGCTCGGCCGCCACTCCCGCAGCTCGCCGGCGATCCGGCGCAGTTTCGATGAAGGTGATCGACCCAGCGGAAGCGAGGCGGGGTCCATGGACGAAGCGAATCTACTGGCAGCGACATTGACCGGCTCCGGGCCGTCCGGCGACGAATGTGGCGCGACGGATAGGTTCGCCAGTGACCGGGAGATAGGCGTCTGCAGTCGAGCGAAAGAGCGCTGCCCTCTTCGTGTCGTCCGCGCGCGCTCGAGCGCTGAATACATCCATCAGAGTCGGATTGCCACGGAACGCCGTGATGCCCGAGCTCCCCGGCCGCACGGACGTGTGCCGGTGATGTACCTGGTTCCGTGGGGCTGAACGCAATGCTCGTCAAACGGGCATCAGAATCGTTCCTCGAGACGGCATCAGCAGCCATCTCGAGCGTCGCTTGGAAGGCGCTGGCAGGCCGCCGGGGTTGCTCAGAGACAATAGAAATGCGACAGGGTATTGCGTTGCCAGTTCTGGGCAATACGTAAC